>Ga0335083_10000066_pt1 | contig 182255 bp, 177 predicted proteins | sample Lox_Sample_42_FD_206716 | JGI IMG/M metagenome (GOLD analysis project Ga0335083, IMG submission 206716) | Soil microbial communities from Loxahatchee National Wildlife Refuge, Florida, United States - Lox_Sample_4.2 | ecosystem: Environmental > Terrestrial > Soil > Wetlands | place: USA... | reverse complement strand
TGTCGGGCTGGACTTCGCCCGCCTGCTTGATCATCACGCCGCGTTCGCGGGCGCGGAGGACCATGTAGACGGCGACGAGGGAGCCGAACCTGTTCTGGTAGGGGGTGGCCAGGTAGAGGGAGCCGACGATCGGTTCTTCGAGCAGGGGCGAGCGGGCTTCCACGGAGCCGAGCTTGGAGGCTTCCGGGCAGCCCCCGCCCACGGGGGTTTCGAGCTGCTCGGCCGCGTACTGGGCTTCCGAGCAGGTCGAGATCCCTTCGGCGAAGGAGGGGTTGGCGGTCATCCCTTCGGGGAGGGTGACTTCCACCTTTTCGGGCTCGGTTTCGGCGATGCCGTCGGGGTTGGTGAGGCCTTCGTCGGGCAGCTTCAGCTGGAATTCGAGGCCTGAGGGCGAGGTGGCCGAGCGGGAGGTGGGCTGGGAGGCGACCTGGGGGGAGAAGGGGACGGCGTCGCAGCCGACAAGCGGAGAGGGGTTACCGCCGGAGTCGAGCGATTCAACCGTTTCGCCCACGTAGTTGCCGGGGTCGAGCTTGGAGTCGACCTGCACCGTGGTCTGCAAGGGCGCGTCACAACGAGCCGGCAGCGTCAGGTAGGGGGCGAGAGGAGCCGTCGAGGAGCAGCCCGGTTCAGCGATGCTTTCGCCTACCCGACAGAAGCGTTCGCCGTCGTTGGCGGGGTCGGCGGGAACCCCCCAGATCGTCTCGGTCACTTCTTTGAGTTCGAGCGGGATGTCGACCGAGGAGACCCGCAGGCCGTAGCCGGATTCACTGCGCAGCGAGGCATACTGGAAGACGTTTTTGCCGAAGAGACTGAAGCCGAACATGGTCGGCGTCCCGGGCGGCGGGGTGAGGTTATAGACGGGCGCGAAAAGAAGGCCGAGCACAGGAATGGCGGCCCTGAGGACACCGACCTGGGTGTCGGCCGGGCAATGCGGTGAGGTGCCCACGAAGTCCTTACGGGAGCAGGCCGGGACCGCAGTGGGATTACCGATCAGACCAGGGGGGAGATCGACGGTCGCTTCGCGGACTTCGCCACCTTCGGTCGTGCCATCGGAACCAGCCTTGAGCTGGAACCGAACGGCAAAGCCAGCGGGGTGTGAGCTCGCCTGTTCTTCGATCGTGCCATTACGGGCGAGGGCGGTCGCCGTGGTCTGGCCAGGCACGAGGCCGAAGTCGGCCTGTGCGGCGGCCGGCAGGGCGAGGGCGGCAATCAGAGCGCAGAGCGCGATCGGGGTCTTTGCGAGATTCAGGATCTTTGCGAGATTCATCGGTGGGCCCTCCGGTCGCGATTGGCTCGGTGGTGCGCCCGCCCGGGGTGGCGCTTGTGCCGGCCGTTGTGCTTGGCGAGGCAGCGGGCCTTACCCCGCTGCTCGACCCTGTGCTTGCCGTTCGGACAGGGTCGCGCGGCGCCCGAGCCTTCGCTCAGGTTTCCGGTCCCATGGAAGGAGGAGGAGCCAGGCGTCACTTCGGCCGGCGGGTTGGGTGAGGGCTGACAGGATTCGCCCTGGCATTCGGCCCGCTGGGTTTCGGTTTCGGAGGGGAAGCCGCCGCCTTCACGGGCATCGTAGACGTCGAAGAGTTCGTCTTTGTCGGCGGGCACCAGGCGGTCGCGGGTGGTGAAGAAGACGTTTTTGCCCGTTTCGTCGACGGCCAGCAGGTTGGAGTCCACCGATTCGGTGCCGGCGGAGATCAGGAAGACGCACCCTTCCTGGCGCTGGCAGGTCCCTTGCGGGCCGGCTCCGTAGGGCTCAAACTCGTAGACGTCTTCGACCCCTTCGTTGTTGTCGCGCGGTGAGAGCGAGTTGGCGCTGTCGAAGAAGAGGCGGCCTTCGTCGGTCAGGTAGCGCGGCTGGGGGTAGGACACCTTCCCTCTCCTAACTCCTATCTGCCTCAGAGTGGACTGACCGATCGGCGCTTCGCCGGTCGGGTCGCAGGAGGCGCAAAGCAGATTGCCGGACGCGGTGTCGTAGAGAAAGACCTCTTCACAGGGGACGATGTTGGATTTGCTTTCACTCACCTTTTGGCAGGGTCCGAGGTTGCCGTAGCCAGTTAGCGAGCGGGTTGAGGTGAAGGCGAAGAAGCGGCCGCTGTAGCTTGCCTCGGCGGCGCTGCTTTCGTCAGAGGCGGCGAGGGTCGCGATGTAGCGGGGGTGCCCCTCGGAGTAGGTATAGAGATTGTCTTCACCCGCACTCGGTTCTTCCCCGTTTTCGTTCTGTTCGCCCGCGGTGGCGGGCAATACCGCCGTGTCGACGAAGTAGATGTCCGAGAGGTCTTTGCTCTGACCGAGGATGCCTTGGAAGCCGAAGGAGCCGCTGCCCGCAGGGGTAAGGTCGACAAGCGTGCCTTCATTCCACTCGTAGAGGTCGGTGCCGGGGCGGAAGGAGCGCAGCTGTACGGTGCCGGTAAGCCCCGAGCCGTCGGCGACAAGCGGGGTGCTGTCGTTGGCGGCGAGTGATCCGGCGAAGACCACGGTGGGGTTGCCGTTGCGGGGTGACACGGAGACGCCGCCGTGCCCGATCGTCGGCAGCGCTTCGAGGGCGCCCTGGATCGCGGCGGTCTGAGCATTGAAAGACAGGTCGGCGCGCAGAGCGACGCCGGTGCCGGTGACGGTGGGCGAGCTCGAGAGAGTGAGTGAGGTGGCGGCGGGCCCACAGGAAGGCGAGCAGGAGGCGATCGTGGCGCCGGCGGGGATGCCGGTGCCGGAGATCGCCTCGCCGGCCGTGAAGACGCCGGCCGTGGTGGACAGGCCCGAGACGGTGGTGGAGCCGGCGGTCAGGTTGCCGGTGCCGGCGGCGCCGGTGCTCTGACCTTCGAAGGAGAGCTTGAAGGTGCCAGCGGTGGCGGAAAGGAGGACTTCCTGGCCGAGACCGGTGTTGGCGTCTTCGGTCAGCTCCTCAGAGCTCGAGAACAGGGCGCGGGAGCCATCGGCCCCAGCCCGCCAGAACACATCCGGCCGGAAACCGAGCGGATCGGGGCTCGAGCGCTCAGGCCCAGAGACCAGTACAGTTTCGGTACCGTCGATCCGCGCATAGAGGTTGCCTTCATATTCGAAGTAGGCCCTGTCTCCTCTTTCTGAGACCGCATAGGTGTCGGCGAAGAGGGAGGCGAATTTGGCGCCTTCGGCCACCGCGGCGTTGCCGGGCAGGACATTGACCAGCGCGAGCTCGCCGTTGTGCCATTCGTAGAGCTCACGGCCGACGCCCGATGGCGCCGGAGCGTAGGGGGTTTCACCAGTGAGGGTGCCGTTGGCTTCGAAAAAGAGGCGTGAAAAGTCGGCTGAGCCGCCGGCGTAGGTGAACTTAGGTTCGGTCAGCGCCTGACTGAGAAGGGGCGTGAGCGAGCTTGGTTCGGAGGTGTCCTGCAACTCGGGCACGTCACCGCCTTCGTCGCCGAGAAGACTGGTCTGCAGGGTGGAATCGAAGGCGAGCGTTTCCCGGCCCAAGGGCAGAGTCGGGATCAGAGAGGAGGTCTGCCAGCCGGATTCGGTGCGCCGCGAGACATAGGACTCGTCGGAGACGGCGCCTTCGGCGGGGTTGAAGGGCTCTCCGGTATAGGACACGGCTTCCCCGTCAGGGGCACTCTGGATCGGGAAAACGCCGATTTCCGGCCGGGGCTTGCATTCCTGGTAGCAACTCTTGACGGTCGAATCAGCCGGAAACACCTCACCGCCGAGCTTGTGGGCGGGTGAAACGAGCTCGTAGGCACGGTGGTCGGGAAGACCCGGAGGGGCAGGCGGGAAAGTGGCAAACCCTGCTGCTTCGCCGTCGGTCACGCAGGGCTGTCCGGTTTCGTTGCATACGCTGCTTGCCACGACCCGAAATCGGTAGCCGGTGTCCGGAGCGAGACCGCTGAGCGTGGCGGAACCTTGACCGACGCCGGCCGATCCGATCTGGCCGCCCCCGAGCGGGGCTTCAGCTGCGCCGGCAAAGCGTTCGCCCGCCGGGTTGGCCTGGTATTCGGCCTCGCTCAGGTACTGGAACACGTAGTGGGTGGCATAACCGTGAGGATCGATTTCGGCATGGAGGACCGTCGAGGCAGTGCGCGTGTCGCTGACCGACTCGGCGAGGACCGTCGGCGGGTGGAATTCGGCGGGAGCGAAGATGTAACCGCCTTCGCCAAGCCCACCATAGGAACTGGAGTCGATGCCGTAGAGAGCTCCGGGGGAGCGGTTGGGACTCCAAGCCCGGGTCGGGTTGAAGGCGAGCGCGCCGATCAGGTCCGGCTTCGGCAGGGGCTGGATGCGAACCTGGGCTTCTTCGAAGTGGCCCGCTTGGGGATCGCACGGCTTGAGGCGATAGATGGCGCGAGCACTGGCGACTTCGTTGAAATAGAAGGCTTCCCCGGTGAGCGGGTCGGTGGTCATCGCGGTGAGGTGGCCCTTGGGGGCGCCGCCGCAGAGCGGCGCAGCCGCCGGTTCCGCGAGCGAGAACTCCTGAATCAGTTCTCGTTCACCGACGAAGAGGTGTCCGGCGTCGTCGAGTGCGATGTAGGTTGGGTAACCTCCGGGGTGAATATCCTGGGAGGAGCCACAGTAGGAGTACTGGTGATAGTCGCCCGGAGATTCGGGGCGGAGGCACATCACCCGACTCGGTGAACCTTCTATGTAGCCATCGCCGATATAGATCTTGCCTGCTTCGTCGACGGCGATGCTTTCAGGACCTAGAATATGATAACTGACGTGTAGGTCTTCCGGCGTTTCCGCGATCGGGCGGTCGACGGCATCACCGAAGCGGGCGATGACTTCAGAGCCGTCGGCACTGAACACTTCGATCATGTTGTGGGTGGCTTCGGCGCCTGCCTTGTTGAGCACATACACGTAGCCGGTCGTGGGATCGACGGCGATTCCTTCTGGTCCCCGAAAATCGCCTACGCCTTCTGCTTGTTCGACATTCACGCCACCGTAAGGAAGTGAGCAGCGGTCGCCGACGAAGATCCGGCAGCGCTGGAAGCCCGGCGTCGAAGCTCCGACAGTGGTGCTGATCGCGACGGCCGAGGAGGGAGCGCCCCCGGCGAGCTTCGGTGCCGTCGGTTCGATCTGAACGGGGCTGCCGGTGTAGGCGCCTTCGAAGGTGACCTGGTAAGGCGTCGTGCCTTCGGCATCGCCAGGACCGCCGGAGACCGAGAGGTCGGCGGCTTCGAAGGCCGGGAGCGCGACGAGGGCAGCCTTGAGTTCGGCGGCGCCCGCCGCCGTCGAGATCGGGGCCGTGATCTCGGTCGCGGGGAGATGATCTATGTCCTTGGTGGTCCTAGGGCCCGCGTTATTGGTGTTGCCGTTGGCGGGGACCGAAATTTCGATCGTGCCAGAGGTGCCGGAATCGATGGCGCTGATAGCGGCGGCGTAACGCAGAGGCGCGGCGACGAGGGATTCGGTGGCCGCCTTGGACAGGGTCAACTGCTTCAGCAAAGGGGTTTCTTCGGAAATCGCGACAATGGTCGTGCCGGACGGGATCCCAGGGCCGACGATCGTCTCGCCCACGGTCAGATCGCCTCCTTCGTGCTTGAGTGCGCTCACGGTCTTCGAACCGGCGGCGATAGTGCCCGTGCCGTTGCCGTAAGGAACGTTTGGAGATCCGAACAAGATGTCTCCGACATGGAAGGCGCCGACTTCCGTCCTGAAGGTGCCGACAGTGGAGCCTTTGGTGAAGTTCGCTACACCCGATGCCGACTGGACTGCGAGCTCGTAGCTGCCGGAGGTCGCACTTACCTTGATCTGGTTGACCTGATCGGGCAGGTCGGGACCCGAGGCGATCGTCTTCCACCCCCAAGCTTCTTTGAGCTGCCCAGTCGGGCTGTAGCGCAGGATGCGATTCGCGCCGCCGACGTAGACGCTGCCGGCTTCAACCCCGCCGACGCCGCTGGGGTTTACGGCCATGCTGGTGGCGGTCGCTCCTTCGCCGTTGGGAGCAAAGGTGGAGACCTGTTGATAGTCGGCGGAAGCGAGGGAGGGGATGGCGAGCAGGCCTACCACTGCGACGGCGGCGCAGACCAGCGTTCGCTTTGTCATTGCTGCTGCCTTGATGTGAGCTATACCTGCCATTCCGATCCTCTCTCCCTCTCTCCGATCTGCGTTACGGTCCTGTCGGGGAGCGGCTCAGCCGACGACGATCGTCCGGCTGTCCTTCTGACCCTCGAGGTGCAGGCGATAACGGCCGGCGGGTAGCCCGTCGAGCCGCAGCCGCCCGTGGCGTGCGGTGCCGCGGCGGATGGTGTGGCCGCCGCGGCTCAGCCGCCACTTCACCGGACGGCTCGAGGCCGATCCGCCGCTGTACTTGACGGTGCAGGTGACCTTCGTCTTGCCGCCACCCGACTGCTTGACCTTGCAGGTCACGGTGCCCTTCGGGCCGGCCGGGCCCTGGGGGCCCTGCCTGCCTTCGGGGCCCTGGGCGCCGGCGGAGCCGGTGTCGCCCTTCGCGCCCTGGGCTCCGGTGGCACCCGTCGAACCCTGTGCTCCGGTGGCACCCTGGGCTCCGGCGGCGCCGGTCGCCCCGGTGGCACCCTGTGCACCGGTGGCGCCGGTCGGTCCCGTGGCACCCGTCGGTCCGGTGGCACCCGTCGGTCCGGTCGGGCCCGTGGCACCCGTCGGTCCGGTCGGGCCCTGGGATCCGGTTTCGCCCTTTTCACCCTTGGCCATGAACACCGCGGTGACTTCCACCTCCGGGCCGCCGAGGGTCACGTGGCATTTGGTCACTTCGCCCGCGACCGCGCGGCAGCCGATCCAGCCGGCGAAGGCCGAGCCCGAGGACGCCACGGCTTCGAGCGTGACGGTCTGGCCTTCTTCGAAGACGGCTTCACATGGTTCGGTGCCGCAGCTGATCCCCGTATGGGGGGCGAGGCTGGTCACCGTGCCCTGTCCGTCGCCGCCCTTGAAGACGGTGAGGGTCGAGGCGTCCGGCGGGTCGAAGGCGACCGAGACGGTGCTCGCCTGCCTGATTTCGAACGTACAGGGCGATCCCGAGCAAGACGAGGCCGAGCCGGTGCCGCCCACGGAGCCGAGGGTCGAGCCCCCGGTCGGGGTGGCGGTGACCTCGATCGTCTCGCCGTAGAGCCACGGACCTGCGCAGGAGCCGCCGTTGCACTTCACCTCGCCGGTGCCCGAGCCCGGTTCTTCGATCGTCAGCGTCTCTTCGTCGAGCGCGAAGGTCGCGCTCGCGCCGCTCGCTTCGGTGATCGTGAACGAGCATTCGGAGCCGGCGCAGTGGCCGGATGCCGAGCCCGAGCCGGCGAGGGTCACCTGGTGGGCACCCGTGTCCGGGACGGCCTTGACCTTGACCGTGTGGCCGTAGGGGTAGCTCGCCGCACAGGCGCCGAAGCTGCCTGATGCGGTTTCGTCCTTGCATTCGAGCGAGCCGGGGCCGGTCACCCCTTCGGTGAAGGTCTCGGCGAGGAGATCGTTCCTGGCGTTGACAGTCTTTTCCGCCGTCATCGTGAACGCACAGGTCGCACCTGAGCATTGGCCTCCGTTTTCGGCGTTGAATTCGACGAAGTGGGAGCCGGTGGCCGGGTGGTCGACGACTTCGACCCCGGTGCCTTCTTCGTATTCGGCCTCACAGGCTTCTTCGGAGCCCCCTTCGATCTTGCACATGAAGGTGCCCGAGCCGGTGCCGGAGGTGTGGAGGTTCAGCTTGAAGGAGGGCGGGCCGGTCGATTCGAGCGCGAAGATCGCGGTCACTTCGATGTCTTCTTCGGCCCCGATATGGGTGCTCGAGTAGCAGTATTCGGGTTCGGATTCATACGGACACATAGCGGGGTTGTTGGCACTCTTGGTCCAGCCGACTAGTTCGGAACCCGGTGCCGGCTTCGCTTCCAGGAGCGTGCCCCAGTTTTCTTCGCCTTCTTCCCGTTCTTGAAGTTCGGCCACGCAGACACCGCTGGTGCTCGTGCCGTCGTAGGAGCAGGCGATAGGCGGCGTCGTCGCCGGCTCTCCTTCTTCAACGTAATTCACCACTTCACCGCTGCCGGTGCCGGTGATATTGACCGTCTGGGTCGGTGCCGCGAAGGCGCTCGCGGCCGGCACGAGGATGAAGAGCGCGGCGACGACTGCAAGGAAGATGAGCCGGCGGAGGCCGGCGGAGGCACCGCCATACGGACGGCTACGAGGAGACGGGTTCATGTGGTCACTCCTTTGTCGCGGTGGGCCGTAGCCGTTCGACCTGACGGTCGGGGCATGGTGGCCCCGGCGGTCAGGTCGGACGCCTCCGACCAGGTGTCGGTCGGTACATCGATGGCGGTGTGAAAGTTCTCGATTGCGCTGTAGGCGAAGTTGGCGGGGCGGCGCAGGGAGTCGCCGCCCCGCGGGCGCGACTCGCCAGGGAGGAGAGCCGTCACCGCATCGACGCGGGCACGATGGGGGGTGGCCCGGCGCCGGGTTGACGGGTGCGCGTCACGATTGCGAGCGCCCCGAAGCTCGGTCTGCGATTCCCTGGATTGCACTTGACCTCTCCCTGCCGGTCACCCCGGCGCGCATCCCGGGCCCCCCCGGAAGCGCTCCCTTGATCCGCCGAGCCCCTGCCCATCGGATCGCTTGTCCCAAATGACTTCTGGCCTTCTGTTCAAAAAGCCATCAGCAGTTTAAGCACAAGAAACTGTCATGTTCAAGGCAAGATAGTGGGTTATATACGCGAAATTACTCGCTCAATAGGCGGGAATCCCGCCCCTGGAGCCGCTTTGCGGGGCCTACTGGCGGACCGAAATTTTTCGGGCTTCGGAAGGTCCGAGATAGGGCGTGAGGACGAACTGGGTCAGTTCGGCCAAGAGGCCGGGTAGCTTCTCGGCTTCTCCGGCGGTGGCTTTTCGACCGATCTGCGAGGAGAGGGAGCCGAGCAATCCCCGCTCCGTGGTCTCGGGGAGATCCTCACCGGCCTCACCGAGTGCACGGCCCTCGACCAGGAACGGCACGAGACGCACGAGCTCCGCCTGGTAGTGGCGGGAGATCGCCTGGCCGGCGACGAAGGGCTCGGTCAGCAGCAGGGCGGCGAGCGGCGGCGAGGCGGAGAAGAAGTCGAGCGCCGCGGCGAGCGCGGCGCGGACCCGCAGCGGCCATTCCTCCTCCCCGCTCCAGGCGGTGGCGAGCGCCTCCCCCAGCTCCTCTACGCCGAGATCGAAGGCGGCCAGATAGCAGGCTTCGACCGACTCGAAGTATTTGTAGAAGGTGCGGGTGGTGACCCCGGCGCCGTCGGTGACGGTGGTGATCGTCACCGCGTTGTAACCGTCCTCGGCGACACCGCGGACAAGCGAAGCGAGGAGACGTTGGCGCTGGTTGCGTTCGACGAACTCCGGGGGCAGGCCGTGACGGCCATGCGGGAGCCGCGCCAGATCGTCGGGCAGGTCCGGGGTGTCTCCGGGCGGATCGCTCGGCACCAGGCGAGGATATTGGCTTGGCAGGCGCCCTGGGTACCCGACCGGAGGCGCTTTTTCAGGCCGCGGCCGCGGCGCGGGCGCGGGCGGCGCCGACGAACGGCAGCAGGGCGAACTCGACCAGCGCCGGTCGCAGCCGGGTGAGCGGATCGGGCTCGCCGCCGAGAAGTGCGTCGTAGAGGATCGAGTCGAGGCCGCCCAACACCACCTCCTCGGTGCCGACCGGCAGCTCGGCGACGCCTTCGACATCGCGGACGCCCTCGACCAACGGAGCGAGGACGGCGATCGTGAAATCGCGCCGCCCGGCCATCTCCGGACCGAGCGAACGCGCCTCGACGATCAGCGCCCGGGCCGGGTCGGGCCGCGCGGCAAGGAGGTCGAGCAGGGCGCCGATCCCCGCCGGCACCCGGGCGACGGGGTCTTCCCCGGCCTCGGCGACCGCCGCCGCGACCCTGGTGGCGGCTTCCTCGAGCCCCGAGTCGAAGGCGGCGAGGAAGGCATCCTGCTTGGAGCCGAAGTTCTCGTAGAACTTGAGGCGCGACACCCCCGCCTCGGCGACGATCGCCGCGACCGAGACGGACCGGTAGCCCTTTGCCGCAACCAGCGCGACCGTCGCGGCGAGGATGCGCTCACGCTGATGGTGGACGACGACCTCACGCCGCAAGGCGTGGCCGCCCGGCTTCACCTGCGAGAGCCGTGAGAGCGATCCCTCCATCGCAGAGCAGGATAGTCGTCCTTCTCAAACCGATTTCTTTCCTTCAAATACCCATGTATTATCGCGGCGCATCAGGGATCGGGGGCCTTTGGGATTTGGGTGGTGGAAATGAATGACACGGAGATCGAGGCCGCCGGCCGGGATCGATTGCACGAGGCGTTGCTGATGGAGCTGGCCGAGCGCGGCCACCACGGCATCCGGCTCGAGATCGTCCTCGAGCGGGCCGGGGTATCCGAGGAGGACTTCGCCGCCACCTACGGCGGCATCGACTCCTGCCTCTTCGAGGCCTATGGATCGCTGACCGACCATCTCGATCGGCTCGTGCGGGCCGCGTGCCGGGCGGTCGGTCCCGGCGAGGACTGGGCCGCGCATATCCGCGCGGGCCTCTCGGCGCTGCTTGCCGAGCTGGCCCGCGACCCGGTCCGGGCCGCCGTCCTCGTGCGTGACTTCCCGGCGATCGGACAGCGCGCGCAGGCTCGGTTCCAGGCGTTCGTCGAGAGCTTCGCCCCTCTTCTCGAGGGTGGGCGGGCCGCCGGCAAGAACGTCGAGTTACCCGGCGAGGTCGAGACCCTCGCGGTAGGAGCGGCCGAGGCGCTCGTCTTCGAGGAGATCGTCGCGGGCCGCGCCGGAGGCCTTTCGGCTCTGGAGGGGGAGATCCTCTTCTCGCTCCTGGTTCCCTTCATCGGCCCCTCCCGCGCCGCCGACGAGATGCGCAGATCAGGGTCTTAGACGCCTTCGCCAGACGCGGGATTACCCCGTGCTCTGAGCACTCGACACCCATCGTTGTAAGCGTTGCCTTGGGTCCATCCAGGTGCGATATTGCCCGCGCCGATGGGAATTGGGGGAGTGGACCGGCCCGAGAGCCGGCCGCCGGAGACGAGCCATCTGACGGCTCCCTCCGAGCGCGAAAGATTGATCGGGGCGATGGCCGCGGCGTGCGCGAGCGTCGGCTACGCGCAGGTCGAAGTCGACGAAGTTGCGCGCGGCGCGCACCTCGATCGCGCCGCCTTCGATCGTCAGTTCCACGACAAGCAGGACTGCGCGCTGGCGACGGTCGACCAGGTCCTCGCGGAGACGACGCGCGCGGTGCTCGACGCCGACCGGCCCGGCCTGCCGGAATGGGAGCGCCTGCTGGGGGCGACATTGGCGCTGCTCGAACTGTTCGCGGCGCAGCCCTCCTACGCGAGGCTCGCCTGCATCGAGGCGCGGCATGCGATGCCCGCCGCGGCGTACGAGCGCTACACGGCGGGGCTGCGGATCCTCGGCTCGCTGATCGACCGGATCCGCTCGTTCGCCGCCGGCCCGGCGCCGGCGAGCGCGACCCGCGGCGCCCTCGGCGGCGCCGAGCTCCTGATCCGTCGCGAACTTATCGCCGGGCGCGCGGAGCAGTTGCCAAGACTTTTGCCGGACATCACCTATGGGACGGTGGTGCCATTTCTGGACCAACGGGAGGCGCTTGGGTTCGCGGAGCTGGCCAGGGAGATGATCAGAGATGGCAGGTGAGAACGAGGTGGATCGCAATGAGTACCGTCGCGCGACCCGAGCGCAAACGCCTGCTGGAGGCGATGCTCGAGGAGCTTGTCGAGAAGGGATATCCAGCGCTTGAAGTAGAGGCGGCAGTTCACCGGGCCGACCTTGACGGCGAGGAGTGGTCGGTTCGCCTCCCGGACAAGGACGCCTGTCTGCTCGAAGCCTTCGCCGAGCTGTCCGACCAGATGCACGCGGCGATCGTCGAGGGTTGCCGCTCGGGCCATACATGGCCGGAGAAAATCGCGGGGGGCCTGCGGGTCCTGCTCGCGGAGCTCGCCCGGCGCTCGGCGATGGCCGAGGCGCTCGCGCGCGTGTTCCCCTCGATCGGACCGGCCGCCCTCACCCACTACCAGGCCTTCGTCGAGGGTCTGGCCCCGCTCCTGACGCCGGCCAGGGAGCTGGCCCAGGGCGTCGAGCTTCCCGCCGCGGTGGAGCTGCTCGCGGTCGGCGCGGGCGAGGCGATCGTGATGGAGCGGATACAGGCGGGCGCGACGGCCGAGCTTCCCGCCCTCGGCCCGGAGATTCTCTTCTCGGTCCTCGTCCCCTTCGTCGGACCGGAGGCGGCGAGACAGGCGATGCGGGACGAGAGGGCGCGGATCGCGCGGAGCTGACGATCGCGATCCGGGGCGACCGTCCATCAGATCGCCGGCCGGCCAGCCGGCATGATGCGGGGATGCACTACTTCCCACCCGGCGAATCGATCGCGCGGCGGGTCCACGGCGAGCGCTCGGTGGGGCTCCTCTACGGGCAGCGGGCGCTGCTGATCGGGGCACTAGAGCCGCTCACCTACACCGGGACGATGCTGAGCACGAAGGCGGGCGACCGGCCCTTCGAGCGTCTGGTGCGGACCGCGAAGGCCCAGGAGACGATCTTCCTCGGCACCAAGGCGGAGGCGGACCGGATCCTCGCCCGGGTGCACCATCAGCACGAACGGGTGAAGGGGAGCCTGCCGGAGGGCGCGGGCCCGTACCCGCCGGGCTCGACGTACTCGGCCTTCGACCCCGAGCTGATGCTCTGGACGCTGGCGGTGATCGCCGACTCGGGCCGGGCGATATACGAGACCACGGTCCGGTCTCTCTCCGACGCCGAGCGCGAAGGCCTCTGGCAAGACTACCTGCGCTTCGGCGAGCTCTTCGGGATGCCGCGCGAGGTGGCGCCGTCGACCTATCCCGAGTTCGCCGCCTGGTTCGCCGCGAAGCTCGCCTCGCCGGAGCTGATGGCGACGCCCCATGCGCTCGAGTTCGCCCCGGTCGTCGCCTTCGAGCAGCCGGTGCCGGTGGGCGCGCGCCTCAACCGCGCGGTCCAGAACCTGCTCGTCAAGGGCACGTTGCCGCCCCGCGTCCGCGAGATCTTCGGCATCCCGTGGGGCGCGTCGGAGGAGGCCGCCTTCCGCACCCTCGCCACAAGCCACCGCGCCGCCCACCACCTGATGCCACACAAGGTGCGACGAGGCCGAAACGACGCCTTCTTCGACGTCGTCGCCGACGCCGAGCTGCGTCGCGGCGGCACGCCGATGCCGAGTGTCGGCGCCAGAGGCTGAGCAGCCGTTCACGCCTCCTGGTCCCCGCGGGGACGACGAACCTCTCCACCTTCAGCGCCGCTTCCAGCTCAGCGTGACAGGAGGCAAGGGTCCCGTCGAGGTGCTCCTCGACCGCCCGTAGGCGGCTGGTGACGGTAGAGCGGGGAACTCCTAGGGCACTATGGCAGGGTCAAACCATGGTCATGTCTTCCAGACGCCTGAAGGACACGGGGGTGAAGCGACGGGAGACGCCGAGGCACGGTCCCAGCCTAATCCTCCGAGCTGAAGACCTCATCTCGCTCTGCGTCGTCGTCGCCATCGTCGTCGTCATCATCATCGTCGCCATCGTCGTCATCATCATCGTCGCCGCGGAAGCCGTCAGAACTACCCGACCCATCAGCCGCCGCCTCCGGGTGATCGTGCGAGCCTTCGTTTGAGAAAGGGAACTCCTCTACGCGCCTGACAAGGATGCGGGCGAGCCGGATCGACTCTTCGGTGCGTGGTTGAGACGCGCCTTCGGGGGTCGAGACGTCGACCTGGGTCTCTTCTTGTCGCCGCCATTGCCAGAGGGCCAGGCGGACCTCCCCCTCCAGGCCTTCGATGCTCTCGCGCGCCGCCTCCAGTGCGATGCGCATTTCGGAAGCAGACTGAAAGCGCTCACTCCGAACGGGATTGCACGCGCGGAGAAGCAGCTGCGCAAGTTGGTCGGGGAGTTCTGGCCAAATGCTGCGGGGATCGATCGGATCGACACCCGCCACCGGCTCGCGGTGAGGGAACGGATGGGTGCCCAGGATCAGCTCGTACAGCACGACGCCACACGCAAACAGGTCGTCGGCCGGCTCCCAACCGTCATACCCTGCATCGGGGGCCATATAGCCCGTGGTGCCGGAGCGGGTCCTTCCTTGCTCATATGCAGGTGACGCGATGTTGAAGTCGACGATCGTGACGTGATCGTCCTCTCCGACCATGATGTTCTCGGGCTTGATGTCGCGATGGACGAGCCCGTTCTCGCGTAACGACTGCAGCTCTGCAAGCTCCTTGAGACTCAGCTCGTCCTTGGCGCGCAGTTCACCGAGCCTTACATCATCGGGATGTACGGCTTCCAGGCCGCGGAGCGTCTCGATCAGTATTTCCAACGCCCAGACTTCATCGCGACGTGGGGACCCACCAGCAGCCGCGGTTGGAATTTCGTCGAGGCTCTTCCCCTCGATGAACTCGGTCACCAGATACGAAAGCGGTCCTGCCTGGTCGTACCAGATCGCTTTCACGACATTGGGGTGGTTGACCTTCCGAAGGGCCGCCATCTCTCGCAGCGCCGACTCGCGGTTGGGCGGACGGAAGATCTTCAGAGCTCTCCGAACGCGCTCGAGGCGGTCCAATGCTTCATATACGTCGGCGAACCCGCCGCGTCCCAGATATTCCCCGATCTCGTAGCGGCCGCCGAAGTCCTCACCGGGTTCCAACCTGCGGTCGGATTCGCCAGCCCCCGGAAGGCGTCGGCGCAGGAAGGCAGCGACCCTCCCCTCTCGTCTGCCACCTGACAGCCCTTCTTTTGCGATGCGATAGCCGCGCTGACCGCTGATGTGGGTCAGCGTGCGAGTCTCGTATTCGTCGCTCACCGGAGCCAGGTTGATCTCACTTATGAGATTGCTGTGGATGGCATGGAACTTCTCGTAGTCGACTCGGCCCATGATCAAGAACTGGGCAAAGCCCGTTCCCGAGTAGAGGGACCGCTGGGCGATGTCGTCGGCTGCTTCGAGGATGTCCACCAGGCGCTGCTCGAGATCCGCGAGCCTGCGCACATCCGTCAAGCCCTCACTGCTCACCTCGATGGCGAATTTGATGCCCGGCAACTCGGAGACATGTGGGGCCATCGGGGCCAGGAGGTGACGGTCTTCGAGACGCTGTCGAAGGTCGTCCCGGATGTCGGGCCACTTCTGCTCGACCTCTTCGATCTCCGAGTCCTGAAGGCGCAGGATCCACCGATCCTCCGGACTGTCGGTGGAGCCGTCCGCCTTCAGGAATGGCCAGTGCCGCACCATGCAGTCGACTTCAAACGAAGCCCACTGCCCTAGCCCGGCCGGAGCCAGCTCGTCCTCCAAGGTTCGATTCAGGTCGTCAAACGTGCAGCCCTCGGGAATCCAGGCACGAACGAGAACGTCGACGGAGCCGAAGAGCTCGTAGACGATGACCGCTTTGACCCCATGCTGATCACATGCCTTTTCGATCCCGACCGTGACCGCATCACGGTCGTATCCCTGGTCGAAGGCCATGCGCCAGTAGAAGAGGCGCTCTTTGCGCTTCTCCGTGTGGACTCGATGGTGCCACAGAAAGGGTGGCCAATTAGGGTCTGAACGAAAGGTCACGTCGCGGCAGGCGGCATCATATGCCGACTTCGACAAAGTTTTGTGTAATCGAAGGAAGACCTTTGTTCGGGGCGGTTTCCTCAATCTCCTCCAGGTCCGCTATGCTTCTAGTCCGAATAGAAGGATCGAGGATGATGAACCGGAGGGTTTCCTGATGGCGATTGCAGTTCGACCGTCCCCTGATTTGGAGGAGCTTCGCTCCAAGGCTGAGCAGATCGAGGACCTGGTTTCCCCTGCCGGCGGGCCTCCTCTTCGCAAAGACCGGGGAATCGAGCTGGTGGAAAGGCGGCAAACCTGGCACCAGCAAGTGGTCGATGCCGTCTTGGACCTTTCAAACTCGATGCCGGAGGGCGTCGAGGACTACGACGTCCGCAAGCTGTTGGAGTTGGTCGTCGAGTTGAGAAAGCTGCTCGACGCAGACCCAGAAGGGTTGGACGCCGGCGGCAAGATCGAACTTGCCACGATGCAGACCGCGGACATCGCGCGGCGCCTGCATCGCAGGCTGGTCCACGAGCAGCTCGATGATCCACGGGTGGCGGCCCGGCTTATTTTCAGCGCCCTCGTTCAGCTTCCCGTATCTGATCTGGGACGTCTGCTCGGGGTGTCGACCAAGACGGTGCGCTCATGGCAACACGGGAATCCGATTCGCCAGAGCGGCGATCGAGTTGTGCTGATAGCTCAGATTCTCACCTACATCCGGAGTTCGATGACGGCCGTTGGCGTGAAGATGTGGTTCGAAGCCGAGCACGATCAGCTCGAGGGAAGTACGCCGCTGCAGCTACTGGAAGAGGATCCAGCGACGGCTTACGAGATCTTGGTCAATCTCGCCCGCGGCTCCCGTGGCCAGCTGGCTAACTGAGCCGGGGTGCCTGCCGGGTCCGTGGCGGGCTTATAGGCAAACTGCACCTGATACCGCGCCCCTTTTTCATGCAGCCGGAGAGGCCGTTCCCAGTCAGCGCAGTGGCCGCTGGCATCAACAAGGAGAGGGATATGCCCAGTATCTGGCGCTGGAGGCGACCGGCGCTTGGTGTGAGCTGATCCGCTACGAAAGCATCCGCGCCCATGCCCGCGCCGAGGAGTACACGCGCAAACTCTGGTTGGTGCACGTAGAGGAGAACGACATCGCCGATCTCTCGACGTTCGATGACTACGTCGCCTGCGGTCTCGACCCCAGGATCGCCGTCGGAGATCACGGGGCGGCCCAGCAACTCGCAGACGAGCTGAGGGCTGCCGGGTATCGGGGGCTTCTATCGCCCAGCGCCGCCTTTCCCGGTGGGACCAACCTGACGCTTTTCGGCGAGCGCTACGAGAAAGTGATGCGAACGCGCCCCGAGCTTTGGAGCAACCCCCAGGTAGGAGTTCGACTTCCCTGCCAACTACTTGCAGAAGCAGCCCCGCCGGCAGAACTCGTGCTTGAAACCTGCTTCGAGGGCATGCAGCACGAGGCCTACAGGGACTTTCTACAGGCAAACGAACTGCCTCAACCTTCCTCACCACCATAAACGATCGGCGACCCGGAACGCCGAGGTGGCGCCGAACAAACGAGGAATGCGCCCGACCAGATTCGAACTGGCGACCTTCGGCTTGAAAGACCGATATGAGTCTTCTCTAATTGGCTCTGTGAGCCACTATCGGTCGCTTTTTCGATTGAAGGGACCGTCAAAGGGACCGAAATCTGAGTTCGGCCGATAGCCGCCCGAAGGAGGAAGGGTGCAGGCTCGAGAAAGAGGACGGTTTGCTCGTCGGTGGCCCGGGGACCGGCTCATCCCTCCCGTCGCTCAACCAATGGCACGGCCCGTTTAGGCGAGGATCTCGTCGATCTCGTCGGCCCAACCTTCTCGATGGATCACGCGCGCGAGCTGCAGGTCATCGGCGATGATCTCCCTCTTGGTCAACTGGGAGAGTTCCTCCCAATTCCGCCCGAAGACGTAAGTCGCATTGCCGTAGTCAAGATTCTCTAATACGTAGCGACCCTTCTCCGGATAGCCGAAGATCAGATAACCGTCGAACCCCGCCCGGCCGACGGCGGTCAGTCCCGGAGAGTGTTTTTCGGTCAGAACCTGCAGGCGATACTCGACCACCGGCCGCTCGCGTTCGCCGAACTTCTCCTTGAGGACGGGCTCAAGGCGTTCTTGCAGTTGATCCCAAGGCATCTCCCCGGGAGGAAGAACCTCCCAGTTCAACCTCTGGAAGGCGGGGATAACGAAATGCTCAAGATCCTCGGTTAGCACGGCGGCCTCGGCGAAGAGCTCCCGCATGAGGTTGATGCGATGAAGGATCTCGGCTGCCTCCTCATCGCGGTAGTCGACTCGATCGGTAACGACGATCAACTCGCCGTCGGAATCTCGTGCCAGGGCAAGTTCGATGCTCGGCGGCGGAACCTGGGTGCGTGGATAGCGCTCGTAGGGGACATCGACGATCTTCGATCGTCTTTCGGTATCTCGACCTCGCCATTGCTCCCATTCCCAGACGATCTGCCTGGTAAGTTTTTCCTTCGGTCTATCGCGATGGACGATCTCTTTGCCGACGGCGTTGTATCGGCTTACCGGCCCTAGTCGTGGAGGTAGAAGTCGCTCGCCCGGCACCAGGTGCTCGGAGAAGCCAAGAGCGAGCAACTTCGCGCGGTGCTCCTCGGCCGACGTGAGGCCGATGATCATCGTCGAACCCTTCGGGATCGCCGAGATGTGTCTGTCGAGGGACCTCAAGCGGCCGCTACCGTGGAGAATCACGCGCCGATCATACGTATCTCTCTGCAGGAATCGCAACGGTATGGCAGCGCCGCCCTCCTAGCGTGCAGGAAACCGGTCCAGATGCCGATTTCGATCGCGTCCGCTCCCGAAGCGGTAGCTCCCTGACTCCGGAAACTCAGCGTCAAATTGCCGCCGGTGCGATGAAAAACTCTAACTTGTACGCTCGCGGTATGGCAGACCCGCGAGGCGAGGCAGACGGAATGGACAGCATCGCGCGCTGCGCCCGGATCGCCGCCGGGATCCAGGAATCGGGAGGCTTCGAGCATGTGCTCGTCGTCCTAGTACGGGCGAGCGAGGCAGCCGTCGTCCACGTGCTGGAGGACGGCTCGGCGTGGTTCGGTGTCCTTGACGACGGCACGGAGATTGCCGCATTGAAGGGCCTGGTCGAGGGCTTGGAGGTCGAGGGAGAGATCGACGTCACTGCCGAGGCCCAAAGTTTCGAGGCGAGCGGGACGAGGACGACGGTGCGGCACCTGCTTTCCGGCGTCCTCTGGATGCTCGCCGAGCCGATCGACTGCCTTGCTGGAGCGATGCTGGCCCGCGATGTCGGTGAGGATCCGGCCTGGCTGATGGCTAGGTACGAGAAGGCCGGACGGGTCGGCTTTCTCGAGGGGGCGCCCGACCTCTTCAACCGGGAGTTGGTCCGCCTTCACGATCTCGCTCCGGATCCCGTCGGCGGCGGGGTGCGGCTGAAGCCCTCGCTACGCGCCGCCGAGGCCGGCGCCTCTTACGAGGCCGACCTGGGACCCGAGGCGATGGCTGTGTTGGAGGGCCAACGTGAGGCATTTGAAGAGAAGTTCGGTCGGGCGCCAGGTCCCGAGGATCCGCTCTTCTTCGATCCGACTGCCGAGACGCCCCAGCCGATCCCGCCCGAGAAGATCGCCGCCCTCGAGGCGATGATGGCGGAGCACGGTATGGATCAGGAATGGTTCCTGCGCCGCCAGGCCGAGCGCGAGGAGGAAGGGGCGCTTCGCCGCCAAGGGCGCCCCGTCGGCCGGAACGACCCTTGCTGGTGCGGTTCGGGCAAGAAGTACAAGCGGTGCCACGGCGCCTAGGAGCGAATCCTCACGTGGAGACCGGAGAGCTGGAATGAGGTCGAATTGCTGATCGGCCAAGCCGAAGAGAGTCCCAATCTCGATTTCAAGCGCGAGGTGACGCGTAACGGCCGCGAGCTTGCCAAGGACATCGCCGCGATGACGGTCGACGGCGGCGTCCTCATCTATGGCATCACCGACATCACGGCGAGGCGCCATTTCCTCGTCAGTCACCCCGGCGGGTGCGTTCTTGCGTGACGTCACTCAAATGATCAGCGATCTCTGGTGACTAAATACCCTGGTCTCATGCCGTCCCACTTGGTCGTTCTCGACGAGAGCAAGCAGAGTCGGCACGGCATCCTTTCGGTGGGAGGTATCGTGCTGGACCTCGCCGACCTCCCGATGGCGGAATCCGAATGGGCCGCCGCCCGAGTCAAGGCCGGAATCGAGATTGGGCGGCCGGTCAAGTACTCCATGCGTTGGCCGGAAGGGCCCGATCAACGTCGGGTCTTGATCACCGCGATCGGCCGCCTGCCGGTCAGGGGAGTGATCTCGCTCCTGGAGGACTTCCGCCCCCTTCGTCTCAAAGCCCCTGGCCAGGCGACCCGCAAGGACTCCTACGTCCAGCGTCGAGCCTTCGAGTACACGCTGCAACGACTCGCCGGGACTCTCTATTTGGAGGAGGGGGATCAAGGACCGCATCTTCTGATGATCGACGGAAGAGACGACTTCAAGCACTTTCAGGAGGTTTATGAAAGCGGTCACCGCGAGGGATGGCCTCGCCTGCCTCACCATCCGATGCCCTCTCTGAAGGATCGAGGCTTCTCCTCGTCATTAGGGGCATGTTCGAATGGGCCCATGCATGAAATTGCCGACCTTTTGGTGTCCTGTGTAAGCCGCTGGGCAGACGAGCGCTGCATGGCCCACAAGGATGGAAAGGCGCCGGACATCAAGGAGCTCGACGCATGCATGGTCTACCTCCGGGATCTTTTTCCCGTTGGACAAGCAGGAATCCCGCCGCGCCGCGCAGGTCACAGCATCGTCGTCCATGCTGGCAACCTCACTGGCAAGGAGCTCCTTCGGGACAACGTCGACCGCTGGCTCCAGGACCTGACTCCGACCTTCAAGCTGTAAGGCCCGTGGCTCTGGACTGAGCCAACCCTTAATCGACAAGGGGGTTTCTCACCAAGACGTCCCGATCCGGCATTGCCGCCTTGCGCAAGTCGATCGGATCCAGGCTTGCCCGTCGCGCGAGCGTCTCGAGGAAGAAGTCAGGATGTTGGCCCTGGGGCGTACGTCCATGCAGTTTCCAGACCTGAGGCCTGGACGGAGTGGTCCTGCTGGCGATGTTCTCGATGTGGGCAAGCACTAACCCGGTCGAACGGATCGGATCGTGGCCGGCCGCGACCGGCGCCACCAGGGTCAGGCAGGTGAAGCCGAGGACCGCAAGCTCTCGGTCCTGCTCTAGCATGCTGGTGTCGTTGGTCACCATGCCGTCCCAATCGCGCTCGTGGTGGTAGAGGGCGAGAAGCAACTCCCAGTCGTCGAAGTCGGGGAGCCTGGCGTCGATGTCGCCGATGGGCACGAGCTCGACATCCCGCAGGTACGGCCGTGCCTCATCGACAATCGGCGCCGGATAGTTGTGGTCGAGCGCGAACAGAGCCACCGGCGAAGCCTCAGTTATGCGGCGACAGCGAGTGGCTCGAGGTTGCGAGCCAACTGAACCTCAAGATCCAGCGCCTCTTCGATCGCTTGTCGATCGAAGCTTGGATAGAGGTTGAAGATCTTGTCCTTCGCGATCCCGCGGCTGGCAATTGCCGCCAGTGCCTCCGTCTCGAGTCGGGTTCGGATGACGTGGGGAGCTCCCGCCAACTTGCTGGCGATGATCCGGAGTCGCGAGCGCGGTTGGACCAGATTCGGCCCCCTGATCCCCGCCTCTGACTCGAACGGCTCGATCAGATCCAGGTCCTCGAGCGGGAGGTGGCCACCAACAGGCGCGCTGTCCCCCGCAGGGCCAACCCACACCTCGCCGGCACGATTCACCCGGACCATGAATCCACGGTCCTCCTCCCAAAGGCCAAGGTCGATCCGGTCGAGCTCGGCAAGTGCCTCCCGGATCACGGACATCGAGGTCGACGGGATCTCGTATCCATCGGAGGTCGGCTTTGGATGGCGCAACCAATACATGGCTCGTAGGCCCATCAGGTCCGTGTAGGACCAGAGCTTGACCTTCGTGGACGAGACGCTCGGAACCAGCCACTCCTTGCGCGCCCAGTGATGGACGGTCGACTTCGGAACACCGGATAGCGCCGCTGCTCGGTCTGCCGTGTATGCCCCTCGGCGATCGGTCATCAGTCAAGTATCGCCCCCGTCGACGATGTTCGCCAGATATGAGCCGGGTGGAGGTCCGCTCCCGCTCACCGCTGTGCCAGTCGGGAGTCGAAAATCGCCTATTTCAAAGGGACCGTGAAGGGACCGAAAGCTCTGAATCAGCGCCTGTTCGTGCGTGCAGACCTCGCCTGACCTCCGATGACCCAAGCGGCAGACCGACGCTATTTCGTCCGTCGTTGCAGGCTACTTTTGGCTCTGCGCCTGAGATCCAGCATGCGCCCGACCAGATTCGAACTGGCGACCTTCGGCTTGAAAGGCTTACGACCTTCGCGGCTCAGGCCGCATGGTTGAGCCAAAAATCAGGCGAAATTACGTCCAAGGGAAGGACGAAGGGAAGAGAATCCGATCTGAGATGCAGGAAGACTGTGGCCCGGGAAGGCTCAGTGAGCCACGGGCTCGGGGCGCAGGATCGTGGTGCTGCCGTCGGCGGCGACCAGGACGACCGACAGCCCTTCGTCCGCCGCATCCCGGATCTCGTCGCCTACCCCGGGCGCGTCGGCATCGATGAACGCAGCGTGCTCGGGATAGGGCGAGCGGCCCTCGATGGCGAGGTCGATCGCTTCGTCCATCACCTTGGCGGCGGGAGACCTGCTGCTGTCGGTGTTCATCGTCTTTCCCATCCTTCGATCATCTCACGGTAGCCCACCTCGGCCTCCTTGATCGCGGCGCGCATGCCTTCTCCAAGGGTACCGCCGTGGAACGGCGTCCCCGGCTGTTTCCCCGCGCGGTGGCCATATCGGTGCATCTCGTTGTGTCCATGCGCGCCGTCATAGACACGGATCGTCTCGGTCCCCGCTCCTCTTTTGAGCAGGAGGACGACGGCGTAGTCGGTGATCTCACGGCCGACACTGGTGAATTCGACCCATAGTCTCGCCCCGAGGGCGCGATCCAGGGTACGGCGATAGCGGGCGCTCATCGCAGCCACGCTACCGGCAGGCCGGTGAGCGACCTCCCTGAGTCATCCATCCCTGCCGACCTTGAACGACCTGTGCTGTTCCTCCTCCTCGCGGGTGACGAGGAAGACGTCGAGCTGGTCGCGGGCGCGTTCCAGCTCGCCCGGCAGGACGTGGGTGTAGCGGCGCAGCGTGATCGGCGCCGCGTCGGCCTGGCGTCTGGGGGCCTTGTGGCCCATGAAGACGGAGGAGACCTTCGGGGCGACCCCGGCGTGATCGAGCCAGGTGGCCGCGGTGTGGCGGGAGTCCTGCAGCCCGATCGGCCGCAGACCTGCGTCTTCCCACTTGCGGGCGACGCGCTTGGAGAGCTGGTTCAGCGAGAGGAGGCCCGACCTCGACCGCTTGCGCGGCGGACAGACCCTGCCGGTCGTCGGCCTGCCCTGCCTGACCCACTCGGCGTAGAGCCGGCGACGCAGCGGCCTGACGATCGGGACGATCCGCCTCGCCGCTTCGGACTTCCGCGCGTCCTCGTCGCCCGCCAGCAGCATCACGTCATGCTCGAAGTCGACCTCGGGCCATTCGAGGACCTGGATCTCCTGCAGTCGGGCGGTGCCGTAGCCGGCGATCGCCCAGGGGAGGGCGTCGCGGGGGTCCAGCAGATCGAGCAGGCGGGCGAATTCCCCGGGCGTCGCGACCCGATCGCGTTCGGTCGAGTCGGGTGCCGGCAGGCGGATCGACCCGGGCGCGTTCCCGGTCGCCTTGCCGCGGGCGATGGCCCAGCGATAGAAGGAGCGCGCGGCGTTGACGATCGCGCCGATCCGCGAGCTCGACAACTCCTCGCGACGGAAGCCGTCGACCGCGTGCTGGAAGTCGGCGGGGGTGATCGCCTCGAGACGCTTCTTGCGAAGCGACTCCGGCAGGCGCCCGAGAGAGGACTCGAGATTGGTGATCGCCTTGGGCGTGTAGGGCCTGCCCTGCTTGTTCAGCACGACCTTGGCGCGGCAGTCGGCGATGAACTCCCGCCGCGCGTCTTCGAAGAAGACCGGCCGCGGTCGATCGGTGACCGTGCCCTTGCGCACCCGGGCCTGGAGGTCGTCGCGGAGGTTCTTCGCCTCACGGATCAAGGCGACCCGCTTGGTCCGCCGGTTGCGGCGGATCGCCGGATCCCAGACGATCCCGTAGTAGGAGGGCGTGCAGGTACAGCGCTTTCGCCCGATCGCCAGCGCACAGCTCAGCCGGTGGCGGGCGAAGACGCCTTCGTAGCGCGTGGGCGTGTCGACGTAGCGCCGCTCGGGCGCGAGGACGGCGCTCATCCCGCTCACCCCCTGACCCCGGTGCCGTCGACCTCCCGGTCGATCCACCGTCTCAGCTCCTCGGGCGGGTAGAGCCTCAGCTGCCCCGAGTAGACGCAGCGCAGGAAGGGTTGGACGTGGCGCTGGAAATGGCTGAGGCTCATGCCGAGGATACGCGCCGACTCCTCGCGGGTGAAGAGGAGGCGCGGCAGCGGCTGGGTCGGGCGCGGCTCGCGGATCCGTGCCCTGGAGGTGGTCGCGGTGCTCATCGTGCGCCCGCCTCTTCGCCTCGTTCCATGGACGGTCTGCATCTGTCGCTCCTTTTCCGTCGGCTTCGATGGCCGCAGATGTGCGCCGGGGGAAGCGAGCGGAACCCGAGGCGAAGTCGAGGGCGGGCGGCAGCCCGAGGCCCAAAGGGCCTTGCAGCGAGCGACGCCGGCGCGAAAATTGAAGGGCGAGAAGCCGACGGGAGGGGTCCGGAGATCGGCGGCATCGGGCCTCACCCCTCTCCCCTGCGCGGCGGCCAGACCGAGACGATCTCGGCCGGGTGGGCGGTGCGTGGCTGGATCGCCACCGCCTCGCCCGTGCGCAGGCGCTTGAACTCGTCGGGGCCGATCAGGAACTCGCGCTCACGGGTCCTGGTCCCCTCCCCCGTCTGCATCGGGAAGAGCCGGCCGGAGGTGCGGTGGGTCGTCGTCCAGCTCGGCGCCGTTCCTGCGAGCCGGGCGAGCCGTTCGGCCGAGTCCGGGTCGCCGATCCGGTGGGCGAGGGTGAACTCGACGTTCGAGAGCACCTGCTCGGTCAGGGTGTCGGAGGGGTCGTCGGGACGGGCGCCGCGCAGGTCGGCGAGACTCTGGGTGCCGAGCAGCAGACTCAATCCGGCCGAACGGGCGCGGGCGAAGAGGCGGGAGACCTGCTCGGCGGCGAGGGCGGCGAACTCGTCGACGACCAGCAGGGCGCCGAGCTTGGAGTGCCTGGCCTCGGAGGTGAGGCCGACCAGGTCGATCATCAGCGCCGCGGCGAGGAGCTTCGACGCGGCCGGGTAGCGGTCGGCGTCGAGGTGGAAGTAGAGGACCTCGCCGGTGAGGACGCTCTGATGCAGATCCAGTAGCGGCCCGTCGCCGAGCGATGGGTCGAGCCAGGGGCCGAGCTCGGACTCGGCCAGCACCGCGAGCCGGTCGCGGCCGCCACCCAGGTCGGCGCTCGACTTGGAGGTCCGCGAGTCGACGTAGGCGGACACCCGCTCGGCGAGGGCGCCGCCGGCCTTGTCGGCCTTGGCGTCCAGTGCCTCGGGGTCCATGTTCGCCACCACCCCCGAGAGGGTCGGCGGCCACTCGCCGATCGCCTGCATCGTCGCCAGCACGTGGCCCAGCAGGCGCTGGGTCGCCAGCTCGTAGTGGGGCTCCGACCACCGGTGGGCGGAGAGCGCCTTGTCGACGATCTCGGTCGGGCCGCCGCGGCCGAGCGGGTTGTAGACGGAGGGGCCGGTCGGGGTCCAGATGCGGAAGTTCACCCCGCGCCTGCGGGCCGCCGCTTCCAGGGTCGTGCGCAGGTCCTCGTCGCCCTTCGGGTCGATCACGATCGCACTGAGGCCCGCGTCGACGTATGCCTCGGCGATCGCCGCCTGGGTGACGGTCTTGCCCGAGCCGGTCGCGCCCGCGATCAGGCCGTGGACGCCGTCGCCGAGGCCGAAGGGGATGCGGCAGACGCGGCCGCCGCGCGAAGGCCCGATCGCGAGGCCCTCGGTGGTGAGGCGCCGGGCGCTGCGGGCGCGGCGGCGACGGATCGCGGTGCGGACGAAGGTCAGCGGCCCGCGCCGCTGCCGCGCCGCACGGGCCTCCTCACCGCCGGCCTGGGTCAGTTCGCCGTGGATCGTGAGCCCGAGATAGGTCGCGGTGATCGTGGCGGCGAGGACGATCACGCCGATCCGCCGTTCGAGGAACCAGAGGCAGTAGGTGGCCGGGTAGCCGAGGAGCGTCCAGGTCCAGGCGAGGCGGCGGCGCTGCAGGAGCCAGCAGACGCCCACCCCGAGGACGGCACCGAGGAGGAGCGGCCAGACGAGGCCCCAGAGGAAGGCGGCGACGTCGCCGACCGCGTGCTTCTGGGAGGCGTTCATCGGGAGATCCCCTCGATCTCGATTCGATCTCCGGCGTGAAGCCTCTCGACGGCGCGCTCCACGGCGCGGCGGGTCTGCCCCGGCTCGCAGAGGTAGCGGACCCCCTCGACCCAGGAGGCGCGGCGCCAGCCGCGGACTATCTCCCGAAGCGTCTTCGGGGACTTAGGGGTGAGCTCCACCTCAAACACAACCGGCAGCTGCTCCGCTTCGCGTCCGCTGCTGCCAGCCGAGGTCCGGGCGGCAGCAATACCTCGGGCCGTCGCACCCGCGACTGCGTCGCTAGCCCCGGCGAGGGTGGTCGTGCCCTGCCCGTATGTATGGAGCGGTGCGTCCTTGACCAAAGGGTGGGCCGGGGGGAGGACGACGAGGTCGGGTCGATGAAGACGGGGCGCGCCGTTCGGGAGCTCGCCGAGCTTGGCGGAGGCGATCGGGCGTCCCTCGTGTCGCTCGGCGAAGATCAGCTCGCGGGCGGTGAGGACGCGGTGGGAACCGTGGCGGGCTTCGAGATCGAGGGCGACGGAGGCGGAGCGGAGCCAGTGGTCGACGGAGCCGGGCGAGACGACCGCCGGCGCGATGCCGAGGCCGGCACAGCGGAGGCCCGAGCGGGTCGCGCGGATCAGGGTCGGTGCGCCGCGCAGCAGCTCGAGGCGCTCGAGCAGGCCGGCCTCGACCAGCGAGGCGACGCGGTCGTAGGCGGCGCTCTGGCCCAGTCGGGTGGCGGCCATGACGTGGGCGATCGAGACGGCACCGTGGCGACCGACGTAGGAGAGGAGTCGGCGATCACCATCCACACGCCGATGGGACGACGCGGGCAGTGACGGGAGGTGTAGGAGTGTGTTCGACATACAACGGTTAGACGGTGAGGCTCCTGAAATCGCCCCCCTTTTTCCACACTTTTAATCCGTCGCTTTACGTACAGTGTTGTTTCTATACTGTCACTTTCTGTTTCTCGTCACCGTTCGCCACCAGGACGGAAATCACCGTCGAGGACGGCCGGCGTCCGTGACGAGCCTGTGGGCCTCGACCGGGCCACCGACATAGGGGGCGAGCAGGAGCTCGGACAGTTCGCAGGCGAGACCCGAGACGGTCCGGCCCTCGCCGAAGAGGGCAAGACGGGTGACGATCGAGACCGCACCCTCGACGAGGAAGCAGTCGAGGCTCGCGGGCAGCTCGGCGGCGCAGCCGCCGAGCTCGCGGCCGGCCCTGAGACCCGCGGCCAGGCGCTCGATCAGGGCTTCGTGACGAGCCCGCGCCGGTGCGCCCGCACGGAGCAGCTCGACGGTCAGGAGTCGCGCGAGACGCGGGTCCTCGCCGAGGAGGGCGGTGAGCGAGCGCACCACCGCGACCACCGCGCGCGCCCAACCGTCGACGTCCCGCACGGCGTGCGTCGCCTGCCCGGTCAGCCAGGCGACGACGACATCGCCGGTGGCGAGAAGAGAGCCTTCCTTGTCGGTGAAGTGGGCGTAGTAGGTCTTGCGCGAGACGCCGGCCGCGGCAATCACCTCGGCGACGGAGCCCTCGGCGTAGCCGCGCGCCGTGAAGACCTCCAGCGCCGCGGCGATGAGCCGGTTGCGTTGGTTCTCCTCGACGAACTCGCGTGGCAGGCCGTGGCGGCCGACCGGGAGCCGGGCGAGCGCGGCGGGTCGGTCGTCGCGACCGGCGATGGGGACGGGTCCGTCGTCAGGTGTGTTCTGCTCAGGCACGTAACGGGCGAGAGGTCGGGGCGCCGGTCGATGGCCGGCGCCCCGAGCGTGTCTCTCGTGGGATCGAACGTCGGACCAGGGAGCTCCGACGATCGGCGGGCGCGGCACCGCAGGGAGAGGTGTCCGACGCCTGTCTTCCGGCCACCAGGAAGTCGGCCGAGAAGCCTTGGATCAAGTCGTCAGCCGCTCTTCTTCTGCCCCGTCCCCTTCGACTTCTTGCATTGGTTCGTGACCACCGGCCTGTACTCGTCGACCTTTCCGTTCTGTCCGGTGAACCTCACGATCGCCTGGCGCGCCTTCTTGGTCGCCTTGCAGAGGTCTTCGGAGTTTTCGAGCAGCCCGTACTTCTTCCCACCCTTCATCTCGAGCACGAAGCGGCTGACAGGGGCGTCCGGGACGACTTCGAAGGTGTTGCGGATGCCCTTGTTCGGGCCGGAGTCGACTTTGCCGACGAGCGTCACACGGATCTGTCCGTCCAGGTCGGCGACGAGGGCGGGAAGTTGGTAGCCGTAGCCGCCGACCAGGTAGACGTTGCCTTCGAGCGGAGCTTCGAGCAGCGGCGTCCAGGCCTTGACTTTCCCGTAGGCCGTGCTCGCCGGGCAGGCGCCGGCAAGGAGCACCGGTCTGGTGCAGGTCTTGTTCAGATTCCCCTGGTCGAGGAACTCGCCGTGGGGCAGGTTCACCTGAGCGCGCGCGATGCCTGCTTCGCCGGGCCTCGCGGTCAGTTCCGCGGTCAGGGCGGGATGTCCGATCCTCTTGGTCGAACCCTTCAGGGAGACCTTCAGCTTCGGCTGGAACGGCAGCGAGGAGCATCCGCCGACCTGGAAGCGATTCGACACCGAGGCGGCGGCGGCGCCTTCCCCGAAGACCTGGACGGTGACCGCCTTGGCTTCGCAGCTGGTCGGCGCCAGCGTGAAGTGCGGCCGGTCCACATCTATGCGGATGTCACGGGCGTCGACCGGGATGCCGTGCACCACGGTGGGGATCGGATCGGACCTCACCGTCACCTGGGCGGTTTCGGGGTCGACGAAGGCGGGGTTGCGGACGACGACCGATCCGAGGTCGAAGGGGCCGGCGACGGCCGGGATCACGGCGAGAATCGAGATCGGCGCGCCTTTATACGGGCCGGCGAGATAGAGGTGGCCGGTGTTCACGTAGTAGGGGGTGGGTCCGGCACCTACCCCCGCGCTCACGCTGCCGATCTCCGACGCCGCCGGGCAGGAGGGATGTTCGATCTGCGCCTGCCCGGTGCCTTCGGCTTCCGATATCGAGGCGATCGCGGAGTCGGGGCAGTACGGGACGCCCTTCAGATAGGCGGTGACCCCCGGGGGCAGGGCGAGGTTCAGGCCGGTGAAGCGCCCGCTGCCGTCTTCGCGGGTGAGCTGGGTGGTAAAGGGGCTGGTGGTGGCGGCGATCGGGTTCGCGAGGCCCGCGTTCAGTTGCGGGGCGAGGCCCCCGCCAGGACAGGCACCACCGTTCGGCCCTTCGGTGATCTGGAAGGTATCCGTGGATTCCATCGCCGTTCCCGGGTGCGCCCACGGGTAGAGCTTCGAGACGACACCGTAGGTGCCGCATGACGGCGGGGTCATCAGCGCCGCCCGAGGGCCGGAGTTGAAGTGCAGTTCGAGCTTTGAGAATGGGACCTGCGGATTTTCGTCGAATTCGGCGAGGATCTGGCCATCCGCCTGCGGTTCCACCCGGCCGGGGATCTTGACGAGGATGCCGCGTTCGGCCGATTCGACCACCAGGTAGAGCGCGAGCAGACTTCCGAACGGGTTGTGACCCTGTTCGGCCAGGTAGATGGAGCCCTGGAGCGGCCGTTCGAGGAGTGGCGTCGTGATTTCGGCACTCCCGATCTTCGACGATTCGGGACACTTAACCGGGTCGTTGGTGCCGAGGGTGATCTGTCCAGGACTGCAAGCCCCGAGCCCGTCCGCGGCAGAAGGATTCACCGACATCCCCTTCGGCAGGGTGACGAGCGCCTTCTTCAGGTCGGACTGGCTGATCGCCCCCGGGGTCTCGAGTCCTTCGCTCGGCACCTTCAAGGTGACGTCGAGGCCGGTCGGCGATTCGGCGCGATGGGTGGTCGGCTCGAATGCGATCGTCGGTTCGAAGGGTACCGAGCCGCAGCCGGTGACTTCTGGCGAGACCGCTTCGGCGCTGTGGAAGGCGCCCGGTTTTTCCCAGGAATCGATCGACACCTTGGTCACCGGCGGGGTGCCCGAGCAGCGGGTGGGATTGGTGACGAGGGGCCTCGGGTTAGCGCCGGGTTCGCCAGGGATCCTGCAGCCGGTCACATCGGCGACGCCTTTGTACTGGGATCCTTCTCCCCCTAAGGGCGGCCCGAGGATCGCCCCGTATCCGCAGAGTTTCACGCTGATGCTCTTGACCAGCGGGTACTTCGGCGTCGAGGGGGCTTCAACGGAGATCGCATAGCCTTCGGCGGACCGCAGCCGCGGGATCAGCGGGTAGCGCGCGGCGCCGCCGTTATAGCCGTTGATGGAGAAGATCAACTCCGCCGGCGCCCCGTCTTCGGCGTGCAGCAGGTAGAGCGGCAGGCCCGTGAGTGGCCCGGTCTGGCTGGTGTCGACGTCGACCGCGCCGACGATGCTCTCCCGCGGACAGGTCGGCGCCGCATAGGTGTCGGTCGAGACCTGAGTGACGGTCGCGCATTCGCGGGGGGCCGCTTGGGGGTTGGCAACGAAGCCGGGGGGGAGATCGGTGTCGATATCTTTGAGGAACTCGACCGCCCTTGGTATGTCGTTATAGCCGATGCGAGGATTAATCGCCAGGGCTAGGGCGGATGAGAACGGATGACCGCCGGCCTGGGTGTAGTCGGCCCCGTCGCGGTCGAGCACCATCGTCGCCAGCGATTCGATCCCAAAGGTAATTGGGGGAGCCAGCGCCAGCACATCTTCGGCCCTCGCGGAGACCGCGCCACCTCCTTCGACTTCGGCGACGGCGACGGCGGGCTGTTCGAGGTCGGGGCCAAAGATGCTCGTTTTCACTCTCAGTTCGGGATATGACTGCTGAGGGCCGAGGGCGTCTTCACGTTCGCAGTCGATGCTCGCGTGGGTAGCCCCCGAGGGCTGATGGGCGGTGCAGCTCCAGCCTTCTGCCTTGTATTCGTAGATCCTGGTCTGTGCACCGCCAGGAAGCTCGAAGTCGATGTGGACCGGGCCAGCGGTCGGGCTGCCGGTTTCGACGCTCGGCGCCCTACTGGGACCTTGCACCGGTCTGACGCTACTCGGCACTTCCGGTGCGGGCGTCGTCGTCCACCGGGATTCCGAGATCTGACCCGCAGTCCCCTCGCCGTTCGTCGCCCACGCCACGCACTGAATGCCTCCCGGTTGTTCGAGTTCGGAAGCGGCGACCTTGAAGGTGCTGGTGGTCGCGGTCGTCCCGGTCACTTCGCCAGCGGCGGGGTAGCTGCCCGGCGTGCCCGGACGCACCGTCCCGTTGAGCAGCCATTCGAAGTGCCAGACGCCGATCCCGGCCGCCTGGTCGGTGATCGGCACTCCGGTACCGGTCGCCGTGGCCGGAGCCGACATAATTGCGGTGCGACCGCTGACCGCTTCGATCGTCGTGCCCGCCGGAATGCCGGCCCCAGCGATTCCCTGGCCTGCTTCCAGAGGCTGGGAACCGGCCGCGACCACTGGGTTACTTCCCCCAGTTGCCGTACTCGCAACCGGCTTGCTGAGGATCAGCGTGGTTCCTTCCACCCGTTCGATCGTCGTGCCGGCAGCGAAGGTGCTTTCCCATCCTTCTATCCCGACCAAGGTCTGGCCTTCGAGATAGCGCCCCGTCGTCGTTTCCGGCAAGAACTGCACGCTCGTCGAGCCTTTCACGACGGTCGCGTACACGAGAAGGCCGGTAGCGGTCGTAACTTTGGTGAGCGTTTTTGAACCGGCCGCCGTGGAGGCGGTCGCGATCGTGTTCCAATGGGAACTGGGCGAGATGCAGGTCAGTTCGTCGCCGGGGTTTTCGACAAAGGAGCCTCCTCCGACCTTATTGGTAGCTGGCCGTGCCGCAGATTCGTTGCCGGTCACCGTCGGACCCGATTCGGAGGGTAGCGGCGCGACAACGGTGGCTGGCTGGGACGCGTAGGTGACGCCGATGCGGTGCCCGACGGTATGGTCGACCGAGTTTTCCACCATGTTTTCTCCCGTCACAAGGCACTGCAACTGAGCGCCAGCGTCGGCAGCCTGGACAGTGTAGGTGGCGGTCCGGGAACCGTGGGCGATGTCTTCGCCGGATTCGAGGGGGACCCCTTCGCGTACCCATTGATAAGAAAAGGACGACGTTTGAAGCCAGATTTCGGGGCTACAGGGAAGTTCGTCGCCCGGTTCCGGCGTCGCGATGCCTTCGTTCTTGACCCCGACGCTGTAGGTGATCAGTTCTTCGTTGGCGGGAACCGTTTCGGGGGTGCGCGTGATGTGGATGCCAAGGACGGGCGGTTCCGCAGCGAGGGCCGAGGCGGGCAGGAGGCCCAGCAGGCCGATGACTAACAGCGTGCTGCGGACTCTCATTTCTTGCCTCCTCGTTCTCCGCCGGCTTGCTTGCCGTGTCCATGCTTCTTCTTGTGTTTATGGTGAGCGTGCTTCTTTTTCTGCCTCTCTCGGTGGTGGTGCTTCTTCACGCACCTGCGGTTCTTGTGAGCCTTGCTCTTCGGGCAGCCTGAGGGCGCCTTCTGGTTACCGGTGCCTTGGAAGCTCGCGGTCCCGGCGGCGGCGACAGGTGCCGGCTGGGCGACGGCTGGCCCCTGGCAGGCTTCGCTCGCGCAGGGCACCATCCGAGGCGCGCCCGGGAAGCCGCCAGCTTCGCGGGCGACGTAGATGTCTATCGCGGTGTCAGTGTCGGTGGGCAGCAGAGCGCGGGGGGTTTCGAAGGCGACCTCTGCACCGGAGTGGGAGATGGTCGGCTGCGCGCCGTTTCCGGGCAACAGGGTCAGATGGCCTCCCAACCAGAGGTAGTCGGAGAGTTCGCCACCGTCCGTATCCTCGGGCAGGAGTGCCTCCTTCGTGGCGAAGACAATCCCATCCCCTCCTTCGTCGGCCCACCGTTCCCACTCGGCGAATTCGGTGTTCTGCGAGCTGCGCCCGATGTTCGCGCGCGGACCAACGTCGAGGGGTTCGGGGTCCGGCCCGCCGGGGCGACAGGAGACGCATTCGAGCGTCGGCGGCGTCGCGGCGGCGTCGTAGCGGTAGATGTCGAGGTGCCCGCCGTCGGTGTCGGTGTAGGTGAGTGAGGCGGTGGACTGGAAGAGGAGGACGTGCCCGTCACCCCCGAGCTGTCGGCCATCCGATTCGCCCAGCATCGGTACAGCGACGACGCTTCCCGGATGGCTGGAAGTGGATCCGTATAGCTTTCCAGCATCCGCGGACGTGACGACACCGATGAACGTGGTGTTCCCGGTGTCGGCATCGTAGGTGTAGAGGTTCGCCTTGCCCGCTTCGGCCGTCGCCCCTTCGGCGTTGGGATCGGTCGTAAGGACTCCCTGGGCGACGAAGTAGACGCGCGAGCCATCGCCGGAGATCGCAGTGACGCCTTTGAGGACGTCGGCGCCTTCGCCTGGGGTCGGGTCGCCGGCACCGCCGGCGGAGACATCGACGATTCGATACCCGGAGGGGGTGGTTTCGTAGAGGTAGAGGTCGCAGCCGTTGGAGCCGCCGAGCGTGGCGCTGCACTGTGCGACGCCCGTGTCAAGATCGGTGCTTAAGAGAGCGCGCGAGCTGGTGAAATAGATCCTGCTCTGATCTTCGGAGGCACCTTCGAAGAAGTCACTTCCGATTGCAGGCGCCGCAGGGAGCAGTTCGAAGACCTGCGGCCCAGTAGGGGTCTCTTCGCGGACCATGATGCGGATCGGCCTTTCAACTTCGCAGGATGGGCCGGTGTTGGTTTCAGGGTTCCAGGGCTGGCCGGGGCGGGTCGAGAAGAGGATCCGCGACCCGTCGCCGGAAATCGCGCCCTGGTTCCGCCCGCCCGGTTCCTTGGAGGTGCCGCCACCACCGAGCCAGGCGCCGCAGTTGCCGCCCCAAACGGCGCCGGAGCTGTCGCGGGCAAGCAGTTGGATGGTCGGTTCGCCGCCTGACCCGTCGGCGATCAGGTAGGAGTTGGCAGGTTCGAGGATGCTCGGCAGCTTCGGCGGCTGCGGGTCACCGGAGAGCCAGGCGACTTCCTTGCCCGCCTGGGCGACGACGTGGGAGAGGTCGGGGGAGGCGCCGACAACTTCATGGACCAAGAGCGCCGCTCTTTCGTTCAGGCCGAGGACCCGGCCCGGCCAGATGCTCGCGAGCAGCGGTGAGCGGACGCTCCACGAGCCGGCCGAGGTGCCTTCCCAAAGTTTGGCTTCGCCCTGGAAGTACTGCGCCCGCGTCGAACCGAAGCTGACCCAGGCGCCGAAGTCGGAGGTAAAGGCCAAAGGGACTTCGGCGAACTGTTCGCCGAAACCGAAGGATCCCGGGGCGGTAGTCGCCGACGTGCTCCACCCCCCGGCGCCGCGGCCGGCGACATAGAAGTCGCCGAGGGGATTGACGTAGCTGGTGCTGTCGCCGAGCCGGGCGGTGGATTTGAAGAGCAGCCGTTCGCCGTCCGCCGAGAACGACGGGTAGAGCGTGGGCGCGCTGTACTTCACCGGCGGGGTCGCCTGCTCGAGAGCCATGCAGCCGGGCAGGTAGGAGGCGCCCTGTTCGATGCGGATAGCTTCGTTCGGACAGTCCGCCTGGGCCGAGGGGGCGACAAGGGCCGCCCCCATCGCGAGAGTCACGCATCCCAGGGCGGCGCGCCTGCCGGCGCGCGAGAGCGCGCCGGCGACGGAGCCGCGCGGGCCGGCGTCCTCGGTCGCGCTAATAGCGCCGCCATTCGCGCTCCCGGCGTCCTTGCCCCGCCTGGCGCGGCGCTCCTGGTCCGCGGACCTCTCGGCTCGGGACCGACCCTTATCACCCTCGGTGAGGAAAGGTGAGAAACGAGCGACGACAAGACTCCTCATGAGCCGTCGCATTTCGCTGTTCTCTCCGTGTGACATCTCTTTCTCCCTGCGGCTTCCGTGGATCCCGGTGCCCGGTGGCGATCAGGCCTCAGCCGTGGTGGTGGCTCGGCCCGCCGGCCTTCGCCGGGATCTCGATCCGGGTCTTCCGCCCATCGACGTGGAGCACGTAGGTGCCCGAGCCGAGGTTGCCGAGGATCTGGTCGAGGCGCCCGGCGGTGGTGTTGCCGTGACTGATCGTGCGTCCGGCCCGGCGCAGACTCCACCTCAGGTGCCTGCTCTGGCTCGAGCCCTTCGGGTACTTGACGGTGCAGGTGACCTTCTTGGATCCCTTCACCTTGCAGGTCACCGTGACCTTGCCGGCGGGGCCCTGCTTGCCCTGGGGGCCCTGGGCGCCGGTGGGACCGGTCGGTCCCTGGGTACCGGAGGAGCCGGTGGCGCCAGGAGCGCCAGGGTTCCCCTGGGGGCCGGTCAGGCCGGTCGGGCCGGTCGGGCCCTGGGTGCCGGGGGCTCCGGCTTCGCCGGCCGGGCCCTGCGGACCCTGGCCGCCCGTATTGCCGGTGGCGCCCTTGGCGCCGTTACAGACGATCTTCAGGGTCGAGGGTTCGCCTTCGACTTCGACTTCCAGGCCCCCTTCGGTGCAGGTGGTCGAGCCGACGGTCTTCGAGCCGCTGAAGCTGCGGGTGACGATCGTCTTGCCGGGTTGGCCTTCGATGCCCTTGGCGCCGTTGCAGACAAGGGTCAGGGTCGAGGGTTCGCCTTCGACTTCGACTTCCAGGCCCCCTTCGGTGCAGGTGGTCGAGCCGACGGTCTTCGAGCCGCTGAAGCTGCGGGTGACGATCGTCTTGCCGGGTTGGCCGTCCTGGCCGATCCTGCCGTTGCAGACATATTCGGTGGCGCCGGCATATTCGATCTTGGTGCCGCCGAATTCACATGGACCCTCCTCGCCCGCGAATTCGGTGAGCACCGGCACCGCTGCGAACGTGGCGGTGACGAAGCTGCCGCCGGATCCCACCTCGACCTCGCATTCGGTGAGGCTGGTCGGCGTGCAGTTGCCGCTCCAGGCGACGAAGATCGAGCCCGGTTCGTGGGATTCCTCGGTCAAGGTGACGGTTTCACCGACGACGAAGCTGCCCGAGCAGGTCGGGCCGCAGTCGATCCCGCCGGTGGCGCTGGTAACCGTGCCTTCACCGTTACCGCCCTTGCCTACGGTGAGGCTCGCCGCGCCGGGCGGGTTGAAGAGCGCAGAGACGGTGGTGGCTTCCCTGATCTCTAAGCTGCAGGGCGAGCCTGAGCAGGACCCGGCGGAGCCGGTCCCCGTCAGGGCACCGAGGGTCGAGCCCCCGGTCGGGGTGGCGGTGACTTCGATCGATTCCCCGTAGAACCAAGGGCCGGCGCAGGAGCCGCCGTTGCATTCCACTTCGCCGGTCCCGGTGCCCGGTTCTTCGATCGTCAGCAACTCTTCTACGGGCCCAAATTCGGCAGTGATCGAGCTGTCCTCTTCCATCTCGAAGACGCACGGCGAACCTTCGGCTTCACATCCCCCGGCGGAGCCGGTACCTGCGAATCCGGTCGTTTCGGCGCCCGTATCGGGGTCGGCCGTGACCTTGACCGCGGTCCCGAAGGGGATCGCGGTCAGCGAGGCGCAGGTGGAACCGTCGCATTCGGCCTCGAGCGAACCTTCACCGGTGTGGGAGAGGGTCAGTTCGAAGGTTTCGAGGTCGAACCTGCCGTTGGCGGTGTGTTCGGCGTCCATCGTGAATTCACAACTCGCACCGGTGCATTCGCCGCCGTGTTCATTGGTGAATTCATCGAACAGGGAGTGTCCGCCGGCGACCGGGATCACCTTGACCTGGGTGCCTTCTTCGTATTCTTCTTCGCAGGGTTCCGGAGTGCCGCTGCCTTCGACTTCGCATTCGAAGCTGCCGGTGCCCGAGCCCGAGGTGTCGAGGTTCAGCTTGTGGGCGCTGCTGGTGAGCGGCCCGTAGGCGAAGACGTTGGTTTTTGAGCTGACGTAGGCATTGTCCTGATTCGCGGTCCCTGAGTTATCGACCGCGACGTCTGAGGGGCCGCTTTCTTCGAAGGGCGGCGTAGTGTGAGTGAGCTGGGTGACGTAGGAGCCGCCTGCAGTGAACTCGTCCACCGCAGCATGGCTGCTGATGTCAGAAACGAGCACGTCGCAGTTGGACTGGTCGACAGCCAAGAGCGATTTCGTCATCGTTCCGAACGGTCCTCCCGGAGCCGTCGAGCCATCGATTTCGGTAACGATGGAGGTCCCCGTCGAATTGAGGACCAGGACTTTTTTGTGTGCGGCGTCGACCAGATAGATGTTTCCGGTGCTGCCGCAGACGTCGATGCCATAATAGGTGGCGCCGCTGATGGCGGGTTTGATCGTGTTCAACAGGATTCCACTGCTGCTGTAGACGGAGATGTGCTGTTCGTTCGCGCCCTTGAACATCTCGTAGGCGGTTTCGTTTCCTCCGGTCGTGATGACTTCCACAGGGGCGACTGTGGTCTGCGCGAGGGCGCCACTGAATTCGAGTTTCAGCCGTGCCTGAGTTACTCCGTTGGTCGAAGACACCGCGGTGATCGTGACGGTGCCGCATGACACCGGGGCGGCTTCAAGCGCGGCCTTGATTTCCGCGGTCGTGGAGGTTTCGGTGAGTTCCGTGGTTTCGGTGCCTTTGCATTTCAGCTTGTAGCTTTCGGCAGGTTTCTTGTATTCCTGAACCTCGTTGCCGGCCGGCTCGGTGACGTAGACATCCTGATTCGCCGGATCGACCGTGACGGCGTTGACGCCGAGCAAAGGCGCATTCACCAGGCGCCCGACCCCGTTGAGTGAGGTGTCGGGAGAGTAGGTGGTGCCGGCGCTCAGAGCGACCGCACTGCCAGTTGCGGTGGCTTGTTTTGAAAGCGTCAATGCACCGGGAGTTATCGCCAGAATCGTCGTCCCGGAGGGGATCCCGGTGCCGGTGATCGTCTGGCCGACCGCGAATGCACCACTTGAGGTGGAGAAACTGCTGACTTCGGCTGAGGCTTCGGTCAGATTGCCGGTGCCACTTGCGGCGGTCGGAGGGAATTCGCTCGGGACCACCTTGTTGACCTGACCAAGGGCGGCCGCCGTGTATACGGCGCCGCTCGAGTCGACGGCGGTCGAGCATCCGGTGGTCCCCGAGATCGTATAGGAGGTCAGCAACGTACCCGCCGGTCCGAAGACTTTGCCACGGCCGCTGCCTTCATTGACGTAGAGGTCCCCGTGGGAGTCGGTTGCGACTCCGCAGGCGCCGGTGAATTCACCTTCGTGAGTGATTGGCGGGGGCAGCAGGGGTCGCGATGCTGCAGATGCGAGCGGCGCGAGGGCCAGTGCGAGGAGCGCCCCCACGGCCAGGACGAACAGGCCGAGCGCCGGACGGCGCGAGCGGATAGTGCGGGACGACGGGTTCATACCAGTGCTCCTTTGCGGACGTGGTGGGCCGTAGCCGTCCGACCTGACAGCTCGTCGGCGGGACGCGGGAGCGCCGGGGCCGTAGCGGTCAGGTCGAACGTCTCCGACCAGTGATTGGTCGGTGCGTCGGGGGTGGTGTGGAAGGTCCGGGGCGGCGCGGAGCCGGCGGTCCCGGAAGCCTGGGCGTGCGCCGAAACCGGAGAGGGCGCTCCCAGGGCGACAGGGCGGGCTGAGTCAGGTAGGGCTCGGGCGGCAGGCGCCTGGCGGGGCGCCGCAGATACTTGGTCGGAGCCGGATATCGACGCGAAGTCGCCCGTCAGAAGACTTGGGGCGGGGCGGCGGCCGAAAGACGCACCGCCCCGCCGGAGTGGGAGGCCAGGGAGACCACCCTCACGTGCGCTCTCGGATGGACTGTCGAGAGGCAGCGCGGCGCCGCCCACCAGGGAAAATGGACCGGCAGCCGAGACGCCCGGCACCGTCAAAGGTGCGCGTGGCGGAAGTCGGTGATCGGTACGGCCTCGCATCAGGCCATCCGAGGTGCGAGCACATCCCTTCATCGGAATCTCCCCACCGATCCGGGCCGGTGCGAGGGCCGCATCGCCGGCCAGGGTGGGCACGGACGGTGCAGATCGGCCCGCCAGGGGCCGAGGTTCGGTCTTGATGCGCGTCGCTTCCACTGCCGCTCCCTCTGCCATGAGCCGTTCCCGCGGCTCCCCTTGCCTGATGGCGCCGCGCCGGAGCGCGACCGGGCGACAACGTAGCAGACCAATACGCTCCCTGCCAACCTGCTCACGGCCAATACGCCCACGACCGCTATGCTCTAGTCCAAGGGGTCGGGAGTCGCAACGCTCTCCGAGATGTCGACACTCCCCCTCCACGAAGATCCCGAGCGCCTCAGCCACGCCTTCGGCCGGCGGATGCGCGAGCTGCGGGCGCGCGAAGGGGTCTCCCAGGACGGCCTGGCACGCGAGAGCGATGTCCATCCGACCTCGATCGGGCGGCTCGAGCGCGGCGGCCGCGAGCCCCGCCTCAGCACGATCCTGCGGATCGCCGAGGGACTCGGCGTCGAGCCCGGCGAGTTGGTCAACCAGCTCGAGGGCAAAGGCAGGAGGAAGGCCGCCGGAGGCGACTAGGCGCGTGGCGGGCGAGCCGGCAGTACGGGCACCCGGGCCTCGCGTCAGAGACCGGCAACTGTCGAGATCTCGCCCTGCTCGTAGCACGCCCACTCCGATCGATCCCAGTCGTGCACATCCTCGGCACGGCTCCCCTGGCCGGTGCCTCGAGGGCACCGTGCCCCCGTCCCCCGGAGGCCGTGCCACGTTGACCCTTACGCCGATCTCGCGTCAAGGCGGGGAATACTGGACGGACTTCAACCCAAAGCTCTTTCGGCTCCGGATGCGGGGTCGGCCGGATACCCGATCCGGCGACTGGCGGCGGCGCGGAACCCTCAGGCGCAGGTCCCGGTGTCCTCGTCCAGCCACATCGAGGGCCGCGGACCCTGCCGGTCCCCATCGTCGGGGCCCCACGAAGGCGCTTCGAAGAGCAGCAGGGAGGAGATCACCTCGAACCCACGTCCGCGCTCGGTCCGGAGCCGGGCGGCGCTGGCGAGCATCTCCTCTTCGATCTCCTTGGTGGCCCTCGCCATGATCCGGGCCAGTGCCTGCCAGCCGGCCTCGTCGACCTCACCGGATACACGGACCTCGGTGTGCTCGGGGCGGGTGCCGAAGGATTCCTCGCGCATCGCCCGGCTGATGTCGGCAACTATGTAGCGCAGGACGGCGAGGAAGAGCCTGCGGCGCTCCTCCTCGGTCCAATCGTCACCGTCGACGTCGACGATGATCGCCTGGACGAGTGCCCGGTAGTGGCGCTCGCGGGTGTTCCGCCGCGCCGACTCGCCCTCGGCGACGACCAGCCCGGTGGCGACCAACCGCTCGATCTGGTGGCGGACCCGTCGGGTGGGCTCGCCGGTCCGGGCGGCGACCTGGGCGACCGTTGCGCCGGGCCGTTCGTAGATCGAGGAGTAGACACGAATGCGCAGGGGATCGGTCATCGTCTCCAACAGCGCAGCGCGAAGTTCGGGTAGGTGATCGACGGACATACGGCGATCTTAAGGTGAGGCGATCCGGCGTCCAGGTCGGCCGCCGATCTGTCCGAAGATGGCGTCGCGCCCGGGCCTGACCGGGGTGGTCGCAGGATTGGCACTCGAGGCAGTCGATCGTCTTGCAGACCTCGACGATCGAGAGGCAGGTGCCGAAGTCGGTGAATTCGTAGTGATCGGGCGTGGTATCGGAATCGGACCGGGCAACTCATCGAGAGCATGGTTGGGATAACGGTGGGAGACCGAGGCGATGCACTCCCTCAGCAGCGCTGCGCCGAGTGACGAGCAGGTCACGGCGCTGAGACGGGCGCCCGACGCGTCCAGGTAGGGCGGTGACCATTCACAACGAGCTCCGGCGGGATCGCTGCGGCTATGACCTCAACCCCCACCGGGTGTCTCACCGCAGGCGCGACGGATGGTACGAGCGCCGGCGCCGGTACACAGCGGGCCTCCCCCACCCGAACCGCTCGAATGGTGGCACCTGATCGGGGTGGGCGGAATGCGTGGGTCAGAGGCCCCGGCGGGTCGATGCGGGTGGCGATCAGGCGAAGCCGGGGTTCCGGCGCGCCCAGGAGTCGAAGCCCGCGTCGCGGAGCTCGATCCGGCGCAGTTCGGGGACATTGCGCCAGAGGGCGCGCTGGGCCTCTTCGACGTAGATGCCGGTGTGGGCGTGGGCGAGTGCGTCGGCGAAGGTCTTGGCGACGATCAGGGTCGGGCCCACGTCCTCGAGGACGCCCACGAGCACCCGCCGCGCGGTCGGTTCGTAGCGGGGGTCGGCTGCCTCGCCGAGCCGGATCGCCAGCCGCAGGCGGCGATCGAGCGGCACGTAGGGGAGCCCGTGGGCGGTCGACCAGGCCCGGTCTAGGTCGACCGGGTGGGCGAGGGCACGGTCGAGGTCGCCGAGCCGGGCGGCGCTCATGGCGAGGTGTCGGCGCCGATCGTCAGGCGCAGGATGCGTTCGCAGAAGCCTGCGATCTCGGGTTCGCCGAGGCCGCGCAGCGCGGCACCCGCGATCTCGTCCTCGACCCGGCGCGGGTTGCGCTCGGCGCGGAAGCGCCCGTGCCAGCGCTCGGCGGCCTCGGTCCCGCGCGGGTGGCGCAGCGCCAGCATCAACCCCGTGAGCCGGAGGGCGTGGTCGAGGTCGAGGCCGCCGTGGCGGCCGGCATCGACACGGCGGGCGAGCGCCAGGGCGCGATCGAGGTCGCCGGTGGCGAGAGCGGAATCGAGATGGCCTTCGAGCGCGGGAAGGTTTTCGGAGACCAACGGACCGCCCTCAGTCGACCGGCGGCCGTGGTCGTCGGCCGGGAGATCGCCGGTGGTTCGCGACGGGCCGCCGGGCGATCACGATCGGTGCCGCCTCGTCGGCCTCGTGTCGGGAGCCCTCGGCCTCGGCGGCGCGCCGCGGACCGCCCGTGCCGACCCAGCCGCAGGAGAGGCAGGCGGGGGTCCAGAGGGTGCCCGCCTCGCCTTGCATCTCCCAGATTTCGACCAGATGCTCGATACGAACATATGTGCGGGGTGCCCGCTTCAGTCCACCAGCCTCTCCTCGCGCAGCTCGCGGTTCGTCCCGCGCCGCCCGGTGTGCCCGCCGAGGATCGCCTTGAGGGGTATCGGCTCGGTGCGGACCGCCTCCTGGAGCAGGCGGTAGAAGAGCAGGCCGGGGTGACGGGAGCGGCGGCGGTTGAAACGGAAGGTGAACTCGTCGAGGTAGTAGTCGAGCTGGTGGGGCTGGACCGACCCCTGGTGGGTGCCGAGGAGCCAGCGCTTGAGCAGGGCGAAGACGCGGTGCACGTGGGGCATCGAGACCGAGGCGGGCCCGCCGCTCCTGGAGACGTTGACCGGGCGGTGGTCGTAGCCGAGGGCGGGGAGGCCGCCGTAGGCGTTCCAGCCGTCGGTGCGGATCACCGAGCCGCGGGCCACGGCATCGGTGACGAATGTCTCGAGGCTGTCTTTCGTGGCGCGCTCCACGCGGGTCAGCCGCGCCCGCCCGGCGAACTCGCCCCTGCTCCCCTCGCGCACCTCCACCGCCACCACGACGATCGACTTCTCCGCGGTCTGGCGGCCGTCCATGCCGATCTCCCGCCCGCCGACGAAGCCCTCGTCGACCTCGACGGTCCCTTCGAGAAGCTCCCTCCCCGGCCTGACCATCGCCCGGCGCAGCTTGTGCAGGTGCGCCCAGGCGGTCTCGTAGGAGCCGAGGCCCATCGCCCGCTGCAGGCCGAGGGCCGACATGCCCTGCTTCTGGGAGACCAGCTGCCAGACCGCCTCGAACCAGTCGAGCAGGGGCGTCCTGGTCCCGGCGAAGACGGTCCCCGCCGTGACCGAGGTCTGGCGACGGCAGGAGGTGCAGAGCAGATGGCCGCGGGAGGTCCTCCAGGCATCCTCGCCGCCGCAGGCGGGGCAGCGGAAGCCATCGGGCCAGCGCAGCCGGGCCAGATAGGCGAGGCAGGCCTGCTCGTCGGGGAAGAAGCGGCGGAACTCGGGGCGGTCGCGTGGGTAGTCGCGGCCTCCCATCGGCCGGTCCTCGCGTGCGCCTCCCTGCGACATATCCACTTCCCATGCAGGTTAGTGGAATGAAGCAGATAGCCAGCACATATGTTCGCATCTGGGTCAAGGGTGCCGACCGAGAGAGGCCCGTGGGTCGCGCGCCTCAGCGCGCGACCCCTCGCAGTGCCCGCCGCCCCTCATAGACACAGCGGTTGACCTTCGTCGCGGTCCAATCGCGGACCTGCCCGATCTCGCGGTAGCTGCAACCGGCGGCGAGCATCCCGAGCGCGGTGCGCTGATCGGGCCTCAGCCGGCGCAAGTGACGCCGGGCCTCGTCGCACTCGGCGACCCGCTCGGCGAGCGGCCGGGCCTCCGAGGCGGCGCCCTCGATCGCGCCGGTCGGCTCCTGATGCTCGGCGCCGGCGCCCGACACCAACCGGCGCTCGAGGTGGGCACCATCCCGTAGACGCCAGCAACGCCGCTTCATCGTCGTCGTGATCCAGGCCAGCGGCGGGGCGCCGGAGTCCGGGTCGTAGCCCGCGATGAAGTAGGCGAAGGCCTCCTGCAGCGCTTCCTCGGCATCACCTCGGGTCGCGGCGTTGCGCCTCGCGATCCGCAAGAGATAGGCGTAGCGGTCCTCGTAGATCCGGGCCGCCAGCTCGCGCACCTCGCGGGTCCTCTCCTGCTCGTCCATCGTGGGCCTCCGTCCGTCGTGGGTTGACGGAGGCCGGACGCGCCGTCAGGTGCCACGCTGGCCGAGGCGACCCCGCACGGGCGGGGTCTACGACGAGCGCACGGAGGACCCGAGGTGCGCGAGCAGCTCGGAGCCGACCCTTCGAGCGGGTCATTCCGTTTCACGGCTGGACGGATGACCGACGATCGGGGGATGCCCGACTATTCCAGGTCGTGGGCGATCCACTCGAACTCGCCGTCAAGCAGGGGCATCTCCCCTGGCAGCCAGGCCGCGGCCACCGCCAGCGCGTGTGGCGAGAAGACGCGGGCGCGGTAGGCGCCGACGCGCTCGTCGAAGCTCATCCGGCCAAGGACCTCGGCCACCTCGCAGGCGAGCCGGTAGGGGTCCGCGTCGGGTCGCGTCCGGACAGCGGCGGCGCCCGTGGGTGCCGGCCTGGCGACGGTCGATCGGTACATCGGTTCCTCCTCGGGACAGGCCCCCGCCCGACGCGGGGGCGATGCCCGACCGAGGCCCGGTGCAGCCGGGCGACACTGGAGGGAGAGCCCGCGCGGCGGGCGGCCTGCGATCCGAAGACACGAAAAGAGGGCGCCCGCAGTCGCGGGCGCCCTCACGGGAACCGCTGTTCAGGCGGCGACCGGCTCGGCCTCGGGCAGGCTCTCCTGTGCGGGCTCCTTCTCGGAGGTCTCCGGTTTGCGGCCGAGGAACTGGACGTGCTCGGCGATCACCTTGACGTACTCGCGGCGCTCGGAGCCGCTGCCGATCTCGCGCCAGTCGAGCCGACCGTCCACCGCGATCGGGCGACCCTTCGCGAGGTACTCCGCACAGGCCTCGGCCTGGGCGCCGAAGACCGCCACGTCGAAGTAGTCGACGGTGTCGACGTACTCGCCGCCCGCGGTGCGGCGGCGGCCGTTGACGGCGATCCGCAGGTTGGCGACCTTGGTGCCCGATTCAAGCGGGCGCAGGTCGGGGTCGCGGGTCAGGTTGCCGGTGAGGGTGACGCTGTTGATGTTCATCTCTGGTTCCTCCTCGGGAGGTGGTCGTTGACGCAGCCGAGAGCGGCAGGCGACCGGGGACGCGGAACCGAGCCGCGGGCGAGGGGAACCCCCGGCTTCCTTGGGGGTTGAAGCGCCTACGGCGCCTGCAAAGCTGAAGGCAAGGAGGGATGACCGCTTCCCCCGGGGAGGACCGGGATGGACTGACCAACGCGCATCTCCTCCGCTACCGGCCGGGCGCACCAGGGACGACCGGCGATCTTGCACCCGGCCTCCCGCGTCCGGGGATGCGCGGCGGGAGCCGAAGCACCGTCAGGGTTCGATATCGCCGATGCGGTCGACGGCTATCGGTCGAGGCGCGACCGGCCGCCTACTCGTGGCGCGCGGGCGAGCGCGGCCTCCGCGGTCCAGTGCCACCGGGCCTCGTGGTAGCCGGGCATGGCGCCGACCAGCGCGCAGCGGAACCGGTGGCAGAACCAGAACGGGCCGCTGGTGTTCCAGCCCGGGTGCTCGCAGGATTGGTATCCGTAGCCGTCGATCGCCAGACAGGCCTCGATCGCCGTCAGGAAGCTGCCGAAGTCGGTCCATTCGTACTGGCGTGGCCGGGGCATCGGTCGAGGCCCCGGCAGCTCGTCCAGGGAGTCGTCGGGATAGCGGTAGGAGACCGATTCGATGCACTCGGCGAGGAGGGCACGACCGGCCTCGTCCGCGTCCTCGGCCGTGAGGGGACCGCTGCGGTCGTCGAGGAGCTCGTTCACATATGGGGGATGCCACCCGTCGCCGGGGTGACGGACGGCCCGGTCTCGCGGGCCGTGGATCGCGACGCTCAGCAGGACGTCGATGTGGGCGGGGTCGACCACGTAGGCGCTCATCACTTCCTCCTTCGCTCGCGCCCGCCCCGGCGGCGGGCGATCGCCGACCCGACCGCACGGCGGAGCCGTGCCAGGATCGGGAGGCCTCGCCCGCCGGCGGGTCAGCGCCAGGACGCGGCACGCTCCTGCGCCTCACGCTCCTTGGCCTCTTCTTCTTCCTCGTCCTCGACGAAGCTCGACCAGCGGGCGGTGCTCCCGTAGCCCTCCAGCTCGGTCTCCTGATCGATCCGCGACGCGTCGCCGCGATGCTCGTCCATCTCGCGACTCAACTCCCGTAGCTCACGCCGCCGGTCGTCGGCCGGGGTCCGGCCGAGCTTCTTCAGTCGTTCGATCGCGCGGCTCGCCTCGACGGCGCTTCGGGGATAGGTGAAGGACTGGCCGGTGCGCAGCGCGAGGTCGCGCAGGTAGCGGAGCTGCTTCGGGGTGGGCGGATTCGCGGTATGTGGTCGTGGAGTGCTCATGGCCCCGCCCCGGCGGGCCGGGGGAGGCACGGCGTGGCCGGGCCGGAGGAGGTCCGCCAACCTGGAGGGCCGACCGCTCCACGGACCAGATCCCGGAGCCGGAGGAGAGTCGAGGGGACCCGACGCCGACGACGCCGGGCCCCTCGGTGGCTATGCCTTCTCGCCGGACTTGCGCTGCTTCGGCGAGCGCCGCGGCGCCGTCTCCTTGATCTCCGCCGAGAGGATCTCCCTGATCTTCTCCTCGGCCGGGTCGTGGCGATAGGCGCCTTCGCCGGGCTCGAGCGCGTCGTCGTCGGCGAGGATCGCCGCGATCTGGGCGTCGGCGATCAGCTCGTCGACCTCGGCGGCCGACTTCGCCTCCTCGATCCGGCCGATCAGGAACTCGCTCGCCTGGTTGATCGCGGCATAGGTCACCTTGCCAGCCGGGTCGTCGTCTACGGCCTCGGTCTGGAGCCCCTGCATCTGGGGCATCACGAGCCGCAGTCCCGCGGCGGCGAGGGTGCGGTCGTGGAGGACCAGGGCGATCGCGCCCGCCTTCGCGCGGGCCAGGCCGAAGCGCTTGCGGCCCTTCGCCCCGCGCCGTTTGATCAGGGCGACACCGACCCTGTCGTTGTAGGAGCGGGCGGCCTTCCGCCGCTCCGCCTCCTCCTTGCGGGCGGCGTCGCGCTCGGCCTCGCGGCGCTCGCGCTCCTCCTCGACGCCGGCGGCGACCTCCGAGGAACCGGGGACCTCACCGGTCTCCCTCGCCTTCTCCATCTCCCGCTCGCGCCTGCGGGCCTCCTTCTCCCGCTTCTTCGCCTCCTTCTCGCGATTCTCGACCGCGACCTTGACCAGCTCGGCGGCCATCTCCTTGTCGGTGAGGTAGGTGACGGCATAGGAGAACTCGCCGGAGCGGGACTCGTAGGAGAGAAGCGCGCCCGCCGCCTCGGCGACGGTCAGCTCGACCTCTCCGAGGCCGATCACCGGATCGTCCTTCGCGCCGGAGACGTAGCCGACGGCGGCGTGGAACCGGCCGGCGAGGGCCTCGCGCTCATCGCGGTCCTCGATGACCTCGCTGAAACGCACGTGGCGCGGGTCGATCATCGTCGGCGGGTCCTCCCAGACCTCTTCGCCCACCGCGTCGGCCACCGCGTAGAGCAGCTCGTCGACGTCGCGGCAGAAGTCGCCCGTCTCGGTGTCGTCGCGGGCGAAGACCTCGCAGACGCACTCGGCGATCCGCGGCGAGGCCGCGGCGATCTTCCGCAGCTCGGGCTCGGCCTCGATCGGCACCGTGCCGGCGGCGATCGCCTCCCGGGCCAGCGCCGGCAACCTCAGCAGCCGTCGCCTGCCGCCGACCCATTGCTGGGACATCCCGACCTCCGCGGCGATCGCCCTGTTCGTCGTCAGCCCGCGGTCGGCGGCGAGCGCCTCGAGTCCTTCGGCCTCCTCGACCGGGTCGAGCCCGGCGCGGTGGACGTTCTCGATGAAGGCCTCGACGTGGGCGTTGCCCTCGCCGACGGTGATGGGTGCCTTCTCCACCTCGGCGAGACGGGCGGCGCGGTAGCGACGCTCGCCGGCGACGAGATCGAAATCGCCGTCCTCGCGCTCTCTGACCCGGAGCGGCTGGACGATCCCATGCTCCTTGATCGTCCTCGCCATCCGCTCCAACGAGGCCTGGTCGAAATGGTGACGTGCGTTGAATCCGTCGACCACATGGATCCGGTCGAGCTCGATCTCGGGGGTGACCAACTGGGTCGTCGTCATGTCATGACTCCTTCTCTTACAAGGGGCTCCCGCCCGACGCGGGAGCCGGTGCCGCCCGCCTGCGCGCGGAGCGCGCGAAAATCGGCGGCGGCGCCCGCATCGGCGGTCGTCCTACTCGTCGGCGTCGAGCAGCCGGCGGCCGCTGGCGACGATCTCCTCGGCGAGGAATTCGCAGACGTCACCGCCGTTCCACTGTCCGGGTCGGTTCAGGAAGGCCGCGATGCGGTCCAGGCGCACGCCGTCCGCGGCCCGGCCGGCCGCGAGTGAGTTCGCCTCGTCGACCATCTCCTCGAGAACCCGGACGGTGAAGGCGAGAGGTTCGTCGTCCTCGCGGCGACGAAGCTTCTGCTCGAAGCCGAGAAGCGTCGGGCCGTCGCCGAGATGGACGGCCAGTATCGGGTCTGGCTCGGCGATCGATAGCGGGTAGACGAGGATCGTCGCCCTCGCCAACCGGGACCGGACGATCTCCTTCTCCTGGGCGTCGTCGAGGAGCCGGTGTAGCTCGTCGGCGTCGCTGTAGGGGTCGACGACGCGGATCGCTCCGTCCGGATCGCTCAACTCGGCCCGGGCGCCTTCGACGTCGAGGACGAAGAGCCCTTCGGGGACCGGCTGCGCCAGGCCGGACTCGGCCTCGGCGATCATGACGAGTGCCTCGTCACGATCCATTTCGGCGCCGCAGTTCCCGCAACGCAGCAGTTCGATCGACGGGTCGAGGTGAGGGCCGACCTCTTCCGAACAGCACTCGGGACAGAGCAGTTGCATCGGATACCTCCATGTGGAGGCTCCCGCCCGACGCGGGAGCCGGTGCCCCGCCCCGCGCGCGCAGCGCGCCACGATGCGGGGGTCCGGATCACGCGGCGGCGAGGGTCCGTCCTACTCGGGCTGCTCCCCTTCCAGGCGCTCGATCTCGGCGCGCAGGAGATCCTCGTCGAGGGCGGTGTGGAGTTGGAGGAGCCGGGGATCGCGGATCGACTCGTCGGCGTTGCAGACGAGTGGGTCGGGCGCCTCCGCCAGGACCGTCCACGCCTCCTCGAGACCGACGGCCCAGTCCTGCACGTAGTCCACGACGTACTCGCGCAGGGTCACCAGCACGGCGGCGCCGAACGTCTCGACCCTGATCACGATCGGCTCTGCCGCCCTCTCGGCCGCGTCGGCGTGCAGGGACACCATCTCCTGCCCGACGGCCTCCGCGTCGCCGTCGTGGAGGCGGTAGAGGTCGCGAAGCGCGCGGGTGAGCGCCCATCTCACCTCGCGGAGGAGTTGCTCGAACTCCTCCGCGTCGAATCCGGCTCCTGTGTCCTTGTCCATGATCTGCTCCTTGTCGTCGTCGCCCCGCCCGACGCGGGAGCCGGTGCCCCCGCCCCGCGCGCGAAGCGCGCGAGAATGCGGGGGTCCGGCTCACACTGCGGCGAGGGCCGATGACCGCCCGACTACCACGCGGCGCTCATCGGGCAGGCGCCCAACTCGACGGCCCGACGGCGGTAGTCGGCGATCAGGACCGCCAACTCGGCCTTCGAGGAGAAGCCGCGCTCGACGAAGTAGGGACGACCGGGACCGACCGGGTGGTCGTAGACGAAGACCTCGCCGTCGATGCGGCGGCCGACGAGGACGCGCTCTCCTTCATCGGTGCGGTAACGGCCGAGCTCGACCCTGGGGCCGGTGGTCTCGGTGGTGGTCGCTGCGGGCATCGCTGCCTCCTCTGCTCGACGTCGGCTGTCGCCGAGGCGAAAGGCGGCGGTACGCCGGCCCGGAACCCGAGCGGAGCGAGGGCGCGGAGCGAGGCCCGCGGAGCGGCGCCTTGCAGGGCCGGCGGGCAGCCGTCAGGCTCGGGGCGACAGGTGCCGGAGGCGAACGAGAAGGAGAAGGACGCGGGGGCGAGCCACACGACCGTCGGGTCGGCTCGTGCACCTCGGAGCCGGGGCGACAACGGAATTCGGGGAAGAACCTGTGTAGCCGAGCAGCGAGTCGACCAGCGGCTCGGACGCTCTCGTGCAGGTCGGTTCCCGCTTCGCGATCTCCGGATGCCGCCGTAGGGCACCATTCATCACCTCCGCGCCCGGGAGGCAAACCAGCCGATGAATCCGCTCACCGTCCCGGTGCAGGCGGTGGAGAGCCTCAGTACTCCGGCACCTCGGCCTCACCGGCGGCCACCGCGATCATCTCCTCCGAGAGCGGCTTCTCGTGCATCACCAGGGCGAGGACGAGGGCGACGGCGACGAACGGGACGGCCCAGAAGAAGACGGTCTGGAAGGCCGGGACGTAGTCCGCGACGGTCGATCCGTGGAGCTGCGAGGCGAGGATCGCACCGAAGATCGCCGCGCCGAAGGCCCCGCCCAGCGTTTTGAAGTAGTTGAGGGCGCCGGTGGCGATGCCGATCACCTCACCGGGGACCGCGTTCTGGCCGGCCAACAGCGAGACCTGGACGAAGAAGCCGAGCCCGGCGCCGATCACGACCAGGAGCGCGCCGAGCAGGACCACCGGGGTGCCGGCGGTGATCAGGCTGAGGACGAACATCCCCGCCCCGGTCAGCACCGAGCCGACGATCGGGTAGATCCTGTAGCGACCCGTCCTCGCGATCAGCTGGCCGGAGACCGCGGTGGCGACGATCAACCCGACCAGGAGCGGGATCAGGAAGAGGCCCGAGTCGAACGCCGAGTAATGGTGGACGGCCTGCATGAAGGCGGGCACGTAGAGCATCGCCACGAAGAGGACGAGGGTCGAGAGGAAGAAGAGCACCGAGGAGATCGAGAAGACCTGGTTGCGGAAGAGACCGAGCGGGGTGATCGGCTCGGCCGCGCGGCTCTCGACCCGGAGATAGGCGACGAGGCTCGCGATCCCGGTCGCGAAGAGGCCGAGCACCAGGCCGGAGGTCCACCCGTGCCCTTCGCCGCCGAGCACGGTCGCGGTGATGATCGCGGTCGAGGCGACGGTGACGAGGGCGCCGCCGGCGAGATCGACCCGGCCCCCGGAACGACGCACCGGCAGGTGGAGGCGGAGGGCGATCAGGGCCAGCGCGGCGATCCCGACCGGCAGGTTGACGTAGAAGATCCAGCGCCAGGAGAGAGCGTCGGAGAAGAAGCCGCCGAGCAGCGGGCCGGCGATGATCGCGAGCGTCGCGACGATCCCCAGGTAGGCCTGGTATCTCGAGCGTTCGCGGGCCGGGATCAGGTCGCCGGTGATCGCCTGGACCAGCGAGCTGAGCCCACCGCCGCCCACCCCCTGCAGGGCGCGGAAGGCGATCAGGGCGCCGATCGAGGGTGCGATGCCACAGAGGAAGGACCCGGCGAGGAAGACCACGATCGAGAACTGGAGGATCCACTTGCGACCGTGCATGTCGCCGAGCTTGCCGAAGATCAGGGTGGTGACGGCGCTGGTCAGCAGGTAGGCGGTGGCGATCCAGGGGGCGCTGTCGAGATCGCCGAGGTCACGGCCGATGGTCGGGATCGCGGTGGCGACGATCGTCTGGTCGAGGGTGGCGATGAAGAGGACGAGGCTCAGCGGGACGAGGGCGAGGAGGAGCCCCCTGCCGTCGGGGACGCGCGGCTCGTCCGCTCGGGACCGGACGGGGCTCTCGGCTCGTCGGGAGGGATCAGGAGGGGTTGCCATCGCCAAAAGGTTAGCGACTTACTTTTTTCTGTCAAGTGGATTTCGCTATCCTCCATCCATGCCGACGGATCCCGAGGAGCGATCGACAGGGCGCCGCGAGCAGCGCAAGCGACGCATCCGCACCGCGATCGCCGAGGCGGCCGAGCGTCTCTTCGCCGAGCGCGGCTACGACCAGGTGACGGTCGCCGAGATCGCCGCCGAGGCGGGCGTCTCGGTGAAGACGCTCTTCACCTACTTCGATTCCAAGGAGGACCTCGTCTTCGCCGACGAGGAGCGCCTGCTCGGACGCCTGCTCGAATCGGTCCAGGATCGACCGGCCGGGCGCACCCCGCTCGAGGCCGTCACGGCCGTCCTCCTTGCCGCGCTCGACGAGGAAGACGGCCCCGAGGGGCTCGAGGAGTTCCACCGAACGATCGGTTCCAGCGCCGGGGTCGCCTCCCGCCTGCGACGGATGTGGGAGGCCTACGAGGTCGAGATGGCGGCGCTCCTCGCGGGCGAGCGAAACGAAGCGGTCCCCTCGCCGGAGACCCGGCTAGCGGCCGCGCAGCTGATCGCCCTCGTGCGGATCACCGCCTCGGCGGAGGCGCTCTCCTTCGTGCGCTCGCGGCGCTCGGCCGACCCGGAGGAACCGGCGCTCCGTGAGTGGATAGAGCGCTCGGCCGCGCAGCTCGGAGCCGGACTGGCCGACTATGGCAGGCGCGCCGCGGACCGCGATCCGGGGATGTGATCCTCGACGCATGGACCGACCACCACGGCGCCCTCACGGGGGCAGCGGCCGGTTTGTCCCGAACCAGAGCAGGTCGAGCTCAGCACGGAAGGGACGGCTTGGGACCACCTCGGCGCCGGAGGCGAGGGCCTTCGCCGTCAGGTCACGATCGGAGGTGACGACGACCACCTCGTCGTCGGCCAACCAGTCGGTGAGGCGAGCGAGGATCTCGCGGTCGGCGGCATCGGCCCCGCCTGCTCGCGCCCAGGCGATCTCGATCCGCTCGGCACGAAGCTCCTCGCGGGGCTCGTGCTCGAGCATCACCGTCACCCTCTCCTCTTCTCGCTGGGCCCAACGGTCGAGCCGGCCGACCAGTCGCCGGATCGCCCCGGCGCGGTCGCGCCACCAACCGTCGGGCCGGGACCCGATCACGTTCATCGCATCGACGACGCGGTGCATCGGATCATCGATCCTGCCGAGCCGATGCTCTGTTCAGCGCCACGGGGCCGGATCGACCTTCACCGATCCGGTCCGGAGGGGTCGGCCCGTGGACGGGGCGGCGCTCCGGTCTGTCGCTCCGAACGCCTCGGCCAGGCCTGCGGCGACTGCCGCCGCGTCCGCCGGCGCCTCGATCGTCAGCATCATCGCCTCCCCGCGATCCTCGAGCCGGAGGTCGAGGAAGGGACAGCAGCGCCGCTCGGCAGAGACGACCTCTTCAAGCGAGCGTCGCGCCGCTGCGGAACCGTCGAAGAGCAACACCTCCTTCGTCCCCTCACGCCGGCGGGAGCGAAGCGAGGCGGCACCGAGCTCGCCGAGGCGACGGAGGCGCTCCTCCAGGTCGGGCGCGGCGAGCGAACAGGCGATCACCGGAAGGTCGGCCATCAAGAAGAAGAATTGCAGAGGCAACACCGCGTGCCGGGGAGGCCGCCTACAAGAGCGCGCGGGAACCAACGTCCGGTGCGTTCGCGATGGCTGCAGCCGGGCCAGCAACAGGGCCGGCGCATGCCTTCCTCGAGCTCTTCGCGGGTGCGACGGATGCGGCGCGCGCGGGTCTCCGGCTTCTTCGCGTCGGTGACCCAGCAGATGAACTCGTTGCGGGCCAGGGACGTGATGTCCTTCCAGGCCGCCAACGCCGTGGCGTCGCCGACCAGCGCCTCGCGCAGGTCCGCAGGCAGCCTGTGGACCACGCCGCCGGGCACCCTCTGAGCCTTCACCGATCCGGCCACGACCGGAGGGTATCCCCCGCCCTTCTCGCTCGGCGACGTCTCGGCTTCCCGCCTTCTTCCTTCGCGCCGAGCGGCCGGCCTGTCTGTGTGTGTCTTCTTCTTTCTTCTCTTCTTTTTCTTCTCTCCCAACTCTTCATCCGATCCGTCACTTCCACCTACCGCCCACCCCCGCACCCCATGCCCTTGCCATCACCGGCACCAGCAGCCGATCCCGATCGATCTTGATTTCCTGAATCGGGGGCGGTCGGGATCGGCTGCGCAGGGCCATCTCAAACCGCTTGGGCATGGGGTGCGGGGCCGGAATGCGATTCCGGGGTTTTTCCGGGCGCTCAACGTGCTCCAAACCGCCTGCCTGCTTCATCTCCTGAGCGGTGGCCGGTGGATGCTCATCGCCACGCTCGTGCTGTTCACCCTCCGGCACCGCGGCCTGGCGCCGCGCCTGGCCCTCGCCGTACCAGCCGCAGCTGAGGCAGGTCGGCGCGTGGATCGTCGCCATCGGCCACCGTCTCCCAGATTTCGACCTGGGATAGATCGGGATACAGATGGATGCTGCTCGAGCATGTTTTCGATCTGAATTGGTAATTCGGCGCCAGAGTCAGCGGCGCCGCAAGCGCTAGAGCAACGACCCCAACGGGAAAGCGACGTCGACGATCTCCTCGGCCTTGGCGAGAGCGGCCCGTGCGGTCTCGGCATCCGGCTCCCGGCCCTCGTGGATGGCGCGGTTTCGTGGCTCGCCGACCTCCTGCTGGATCTTTCCGGGCAGCTCCCGTCCCATCGCCTTCAGGAACTCGATCAGGCCACCGATCTGGCGTGCCTCACGACCGACGTACGCGGCGACCCGTCCGTCGGTGCCCCGAAGGAGATCGTCACGAAGCTTCGCCAAGCCGAGCTCGGCGGCGGTCGCCGAGTCGAGGACCGACCTTCGGCGGCGGCCGAGATTGTCCGCGTAGCGGGCGTCGCGGAGGAAGATGTGAGCCTCGGGCGGGAAGATGTCCTGGCTCACTTTGGCGAGGATCTTCCCCCACTGCGACGCGGTGACCTGCAGCTTCTCCCCGAAGGACAGGGTGATCTCTCGGCGTCCGCGGAAGATCTTCCCCTCTTTGCCCTTGTCGACCCAGACCCAGGCGCCAGCGCCGACATGCTCGACTTTCACCTTTTCCTCGCGGAGATCCTGGCGAGTGATCACCTCGATCCAGGTCTGGAGTTGGTCGGTCCAGTCGTCGGTGGCCGCGTGGAGTCGACGGGCCTCCGCAAGCGTGAGATGGGAGCGAGGTCGTAGCAGCAACCGGGCCGGGGAGAACTCAATGATCTCCTTCGGCCCGTCGTGGGCGGTGACCCTGCCGAAAGGGTGGCCGGGATCGTCCTCGTCGGGCAGCGTCTTCAAGGAACCGACCCAATCGATCCGAGCCTGCCGGGGAAGGATGGGCTCAAAGCCGTGACCCTTCGCCTCGAAGTCTGGAAAGACGAGAGTGACGTCGATGCCACCGATGCACGCGCGCTTACGCAAGCCGAGGAACTCGGGACCAAAGAGCAGCGCGGGCGGCAAGTCGATCACCCCCTCGGCGGCGTAGGTCCTCGGAGTGCTCATCGACCGCTTTCTACACCCCGAAGGAGCGGACCGAAAAGGAGCCGGCTCGGGCGAGAGGATCTACACGCGGGCGAAACCATGAGCGCCGCATTGATCTGGAGCAGTCCGCGGTTCAGCCGAGCTTCGAGCCCGGCGCGACGAGCCACCCCGATTCCTGAGCAGATTTCCTGCTTCGGCGGCGGCGCCGAGACGCCACCACCGTTCTGAGGCGCAGCTGAGGCGGACGGGGATTCGGCGGGTGAGCCAGTCAGTCAGCTTGCACGATCGACCGGCTTCAGAAGATTAGGATGGAGCCGTGCTGAGAGCGATCACTCAACAAGAAGCGGAAACGATGCGATCGGCCCTGAAGCAGATCGCCGGGTTCTACAATCCCGCGAAGGTTCGCGACGGAGGGCAAGCTGCTGCCTTGACGGCTCGCGAGACCCTGGAGAGCCTCGGCCTCCTCTACGAGGCGGATGCCCGACGAGGGACTCCAGGCGATTCGACCGCGCGCAGTTGATGGATCGGCGGTATCGCCACAGCCAGCCGTCTGATCGTCGGCATCAATGAGCGCCGGGCGCGACAGGAGCCCGAGCACCTTCTGGACGCTCCACAGACACGACGCGAGAGAGCTGGATGGGCTCTTCGATCATCGGTCAAATGGAGATTCTCCGACGATCACGGCCACCATCACGTCCCCGCCGTACGGGGCCCTCAAGGACTACGGCGTCGCCGGCCAGATCGGGCACGGCCAAGCCTACGAGGAGTACCTGGGCGACATGGGCGACATCTTCGACGCAATCTTCAGACGCACCGCCGATGATGGATCGCTGTGGCTCATCGCCGATACCTATATGGCAAAGGGTCCGGCTCCTCGCAAACTCCTGCCCGTTCCATTTGATCTCGCGACCGTCGCAGAAGATCGCGGCTGGACCTTGCGAGACGTGATCATCTGGCAAAAGGATCGGACTCTTCCCTGGTCCAATGGTACCCGCCTGAGAAATGCCTTCGAGTACGTACTCCTTCTCGTCAAAGGACCCGATCCGAAATATCGGCTCGGGCGCCTACGCGAGCACCTTGACCTCAAGGACTGGTGGGTCCGATTCCCCGAGCGATACAACCCTGAGGGAAAAGCTCCTTCCAACGTCTGGAACATCCCGATACCGAAGCAGGGAAGCTGGGGACGCGGCGAGATAGCTCATGCCTGTCCACTACCCCCCGAGCTGGTCGAGCGTCTGATCCTGCTGAGCTCTGACGAGGGAGATGTCGTGTTTGACCCTTTCGCGGGCTCGGGTGTGGTGGTCGCCGAGGCCGAGCGCCTCGGCAGGCGCGGCATCGGAACCGAGCTCGTCAAGCGCCACATCGACGAGTTTGCCCGGATCATCAGACCCGAGATTCTCGCTCGCGCGAAGGCCAAGGCCGACAAATCAAACGGCTCGTCGGCAAACGCCGAGCTGCTGGTCAAGTTACGAATGTTGAAGTTGCCGGTCGTACTCATGCGAGCAGCCGCGAGAAGGCGCCAGGATGTCGCCTGGCCCGCAGGGGCATTGGTCCTTCCATCGAAGTCGACGCTCGAGGCGGGTAAGTTCGGCGCTGCCGAGATCTATTTCATAGTCGACAACGCAACCGACGGTCAGCGCCGCAGCTACGAAGAGTCGGTCACCGAACTCCAAAAACGCCCGCCCGGGTCGAAGTTCGGAATCCAAGCTCAACTACACGTCATCAGCTCGGCGGAAGCCGAGAAGGTCGTTGCCGGTCGCAAGATCTTCGTCTACCGGAACGGGAGCACGTCAAGGGCAGGACCCGCGCTCCCCCACAAGCAGATCGGCGAGAAACTAGAGGCAAGCACCGGCGATTCAGTCCCGCCGGTGCTCAGCAGTCTGTTCGTCGACGTCGCGCCGAGACCAGACAGCGCCGTCTACAACGGGGCGCGGCCGTGATCGCGATCAGCGAGTGCTCACTCGAAGAGAGGGACGATGGCGCCCTCAGGGTCGATCTCGACAGGCCCGGCAACTGAATCAAGCAGCGACTCGCGGTAGACGGTCCCCGGCTCCGTCGTCCCTCGCGCGCTCCACACGAAGTCGAATACGAAGCTGACCATGGGTGCCCGCGCCTCCGTGCCGCCGTAGCGGACATTGTGGTGGGTTTTGACGCACCATCCGGAGCCCCTCACCATTTCGATGATCTTCTTGGGTACCAGCGTCATCAAGACGCACTGTTGGATCTGCTCGTCCAACTCGGAGAATTTGAGATCGGTATCGCCACCGCTGATTCCTGAAACCGCGTCGGGACCTAACAGCTTCTCCACGCTCGCGGAGAAATCTTGCGTACGCTCAAAGTTGTCGGCGAGCAGTTTCTTGACCGCATCTTCGACTGCACTCGGCCACTGGACCTGGCCCTGGAAAGTCAACATCAGGCACCAGTCGAGCGCAGGCGCATGCCCGTGGATCTCCGCGACCTTCGCGACCCAACTCAGCTGCGGAAATGCAAGCTGGCCCTCGCGAACCTCCACGACCAATGCCCGATCGAAGTCGAAGTTCACGACTCGAGCGCGGAAGATCTCGCGCTCTTCTCCCTGCGGCCAGTTGAATGGACTCTCGTTGCGCAGCAGGTTCTCGATCCGATCTTTGCGCGCGTCGAGCCCCTCGATCGTCCTTTTCAGCTGCAGGAACGCTTCTTCGTCGGCCTCAATTGCGACGATCTTGTCTGCGTCCTCGTCCAGGATCGCGCCGATCTCCGAAACCTTGATCAGCCCCGCATCGATCAGAGCTTTGACGTCGCGGCCCTCCGCCCCAGCCAGCGTCAGGTAGAGCGGCTCCTTTCTCACGCGAGGCGGCGCCTGGGCCACCCTCTCGACCCATAGTTGGCGCATCGTCTGCTTCTCTGGCCGATTGCCGGCCATCGCCGTGTGCACGGAGGGCGTCAAGGCTTATTCGAGGAGGCGTTGAGCGAGGGCGTTTGCGAATTTGCGGTATTGAGCTTCGCTGAGCTCGCTGCGAGCGACCTCCAGTGCCAGCTCGTAGACCTCGGAGACCGTCATCGTTGAGACGGCGCGTCGGATGGCGCGTTTGTTGTCGCCCTCGTCCGCTCCGGGGTTCAGATCCTTGATCGTGCGCGTCGGAGGCAGGCTGACCCCATGCTCGGAAGCGATCGATTTCATCCGCTGGACCTGCTCCCGCGCCTGGTCAGCCCGCCGGGTCGCGCTTCGTTTCGTATAGAAGACGTCGCGGGCTTCGGACAAGACTTTGGAGAAAGACTTGTGGAAGGCCGCCTGAAGTTCGACGAACGCCGGATGGGTGACGCGTAAGGTGCGGCGGTCGATATTGAGCGCATCCTCGAGACCGTCGTCCGCCCAGATCTCGGCCGAGATCCAACTCTGGAACAAGGGATTGAGGGTCGCCCGATAGTCGAGCCAACTCGGGTCATAGTCCCCCACCGCTGCCCGCCGGATCCTGATCAGGACGCCGTTGAGCTCTTGAGGCACCAATGCCCGCCGCTTGGCGAAGAAGTAGCCAATGGCGTTCACGCTCTCCCCCTCGAAGGCAAACCTTCGTAGAAAGTGGCCCTCGGGCCCCCTCAGGACGGTGGGCTTACGGAGATCGGTCCCGTCGTACATCACGGTGAAGTCACCTTCCTCGACCTGATCTTCAAAGTCAGAAACTCGGCGCTTGACGTCAGACGGAATCCATCCTGGCGCGTAGCGAACGGGGACGTTCAGTCCGACCTCCAACATCGTTTGCGAATACTCATCGAACTCAGACCATGAGCGAAGGTTCGAATCTTCGAGCTTCCCCACGATCGTCTCCGGTTTGAGGCCGTAGAGAGAATCGTCTCCGGCGGTCTCCGCGTCATGCGGTATCCCCGCAAACATCAGTCTTGCGTGATCACGAATACGCCTCAGGTAGATGCGGGTGTAGTGATCTCCTTTCTTGGCCTTCTCGACCCATCCGGAGTAGTCACCCTTCTTGAACTCGTCCCCGTCGCCCTCGGCGTCTCGGCGTTCACCACCCGCTGGGTCGAGGCGCATCGCCTCGAAGTCGATGGTTACTCTGAGAAGCTCGGACTGCCCCTTTTTGGTCGAAACGATCTCCATTTCGTCGCAGAGCTCATTCGCGGCAATCAACCCGATTCCGATCCGCCCGACCAGCGGGCGCCCGGAGGGGGTGGTGCCTCGCTTGTCACGCTTGTGAGACTCACTCACTCGTTCAAAGTGCCGAATGAATTCGTCGCGGGTGAGACCGAGGCCGTCGTCGACCACGATGATCTGGTCTGCGCCAGGTTTGACGTAGACCTCAACTTTTTTCGCATCGGCGTCGTAGGAGTTGTTGACCAACTCCTTCAGGCACGCGGCCGGTGACTCGTAGAGCCCCGAACTCAGATAGTCGACGATCCTCGACGCAACTTTGATCTCGCCATCAAAGGCATCGGCCGCGGCTGGCGGGTCCTCAGGCTCGAGGGCTTCGACAGCATCGTCCTCGGCTGGGGTGCCGGCCGTCACGGCCGGAGCATTTCACGAATCGACCGCTCAAGCGAACTCAACTGCGGGCGACTGCGGGTGTTGGGTTCCAATATCGGAGACGTTGGGCCTCACCTGCTGACGATCTCCGGCCACCCGGTGACTACCTCCCACCCTCAGCAGGAGCGAATGAGCTTCCGCGCTTCCCTGAGTTCCCTGTGGATGGCTTCGAGGCGCTCGGCGGAGTAGCCGCGTATCGGAGCGGGACCGCCTGGCTCTTCGAGCACGGTCTTCTTCCCGGCGAGAGCACTGTTACGGCCGCCCTGCGGGTGACTTCGGCGACCCTTCGTTGAGCGCAGCCTGCGGGCATGAAGCAAGGCGGTGGGCTTCCACTCTCCTGCTCGCCCTATCCAGACTTGACCGACAATCCCCAGTGGTGCTCGGAACTTCCTACTTCTTCCCGGTGCCAAAGGTCTACGGAACCCTCGGTCGAAAGTTGCGCACATACGAGCCTGTGTCAAAGGAAGCCGGATCTAAGCTCGCCTTACGGCGTGCCGCCGACCGCTCCGCCATCCTCGGCCGATGCTCTGTGCGATGACCGGCCAGGCTCATCGGCTCTTCTGGATGCGCTCGGCCTGGTGGTGCCAGGATTGTCGGCAGAAGATCGAGTCGTGCTGCGAGAGCGGCGGCTGCCCCTCGGTGGCCGAGGTGCTGATGCCGGCCGGACGCGACGCCGTCCCGACACCCGCGTCACCCGGCTCGGCAGGCTGACCCCAAGGGAAGGCCAAGGGAAGAGAAGGGTGCGAAAACAGCCTTTTATGGACTTTCGCTGACTTCCGTTGACCTGTCGGCGAGGATCGGTGCGGAAGCCGGCAAAGCCAGTGCTCAAGCCGGATTCGAGGCTATGAGCGGCGTTGGGATCGATGCGCCCGACCAGATTCGAACTGGCGACCTTCGGCTTGAAAGACCGACGCTCTTTGGGCCCCCGGAGGGACCCGTTGACCACTGAGCTACGGGCGCTCGACGGGAACGATAGCCGGGCGGCGGGGTTCGGGCGTGCCGGGTGCGACGGCGTCGTAAGCTGGCCAGATGGAGCTTGGCATCGAGGGGCGCGTCGCGCTGGTGATGGGCGCCAGCAAGGGGATCGGAAAGGGCATAGCCGGCGCGCTGGCCCGCGAGGGCGCGCGTGTCGCCATCGCCAGCCGCAGTCGCGAGCGGCTCGACGCGGTGGTCGAAGAGCTGGAGGGGGACGTGACCGCCTTCGTCGCCGATGCGGCCGACCTCGACCGGCTCGGCGAGCTGGTCAGGGAGGTCGAGGCCGACCTCGGGCCGATCGACATCCTCGTCACCAACACCGGTGGACCGCCGCTCGGCACCGCGCTTGACAACTCGATCGAGGAGTGGGAAACGGCGTTCCGCTCGCTGGTGCTCGGCGTGCGGGTGCTGGCCGAGGGCGTCCTCCCCGGCATGCGCGAGCGCGGCTGGGGGCGGATCGTCAACGTCGGCTCCAACACGACCGTCGAGCCGATCCCATTCCTCACCCTCTCCAACGCCAACCGGCTCGCGACGGTCGGCTTCCTGAAGACGCTCTCGCGGGAGGTCGCCGCCGACGGGGTCACGGTGAATACGGTCGTCACCGGCAAGTTCGCCACCGATCGACTGGCCGACCCCGAGGGCTCTCTGGAGTACGCCGAAAAAGACGCGCGCGAGACCGTCCCGGCCGGCCGCCTCGGGCTCCCCGAGGAGTACGGCGACCTGGTCGCCTTCCTCGCCTCCGACCGCGCCGCCTACATCAACGGCACGACGATCCCGATCGACGGCGGCCTCCTGAGATCCGTATGACGTGGCGCGCGGCCGCACCGTCGGCTGCGCGTCGTGCAGAGCACCGCCGCTGCGCCGCCGTCACGCCCTCGCTTGGTCCTACGGACTCAGGTCAGGAACCCGGCGACTCGCGCATCGCGGGGTAGATGATCACGTCGCGCAGAGTTTTGCTGCCGGTCATCAGCATCAGCAGACGGTCGATGCCGAGGCCGCAGCCGCTCGCCGGCGGCATGCCGTATTCGAGGGCACGGACGAACTCGAGGTCGGTCGGGTGCGGGTCCTCCTCGGCGCCGGTCTCCTGTCGTTCGCGCTGACCGACGAAGCGCTCCCGCTGTTCGACCGGGTCGTTGATGTCGGTCCCACCGCCGACGATCTCGAGGCCGGCGACGATCCCATCGAAGGCCTCGCACACCTTCGGGTCGTCCGGGTGGTGCTTGACCAGCGGCCAGATGTCGATCGGCAGCACGGTGATGAAGGTCGGCTGGATCAGCTTCGGCTCGACCAGCTTGCCCTGCAGGGTGTCAACCAGCCCGGCCCAGTCATCGGTCTCCTCGGCATCGTCGCCCGCCACCTCGGCAAGCTCGTCGCGACTCGCCTCATAGATGTCGACGCCGGTCTCCTTCAGCAGCTCGTCGCGCAGCACCACCCGCGGCCAAGGCGCCTTGAAGTCGATCTCCACCCCGTCGCGCTCGATCACTGTCGTCCCCATCACCTTCTCGACCACGTTCGCGACCAACAGCTCGACGAACTCCATCACCCCGTTCCAGTCGGCGCCGCCGACGAACATCTCGAGCATCGTGAACTCGGGGTTGTGGTTCGGCGACATGCCCTCGTTGCGGAAGAACTTGCCGAACTCGTAGACGTCCTCGAAGCCGCCGACGATCGCCCGCTTCAGGTAGAGCTCGGTCGCGGTGCGCAGGAAGAGGTCGCGGTCGAGCGCGTTGTGGTGGGTGACGAAGGGGCGCGCCGCGGCGCCGCCGGTCAGCCGCTGCAGGATCGGCGTTTCCAACTCGACCCAGCCATGCTCGTGCATGTAGTCGCGGATCGCGAACGTCAGCTCGGAGCGCTTCTTGAAGATCTCCCGCGACCCCTCGTTGGCGATCAGGTCGAGCTCCCGCTGGCGATAGCGCACCTCGGGGTCCTTGATCCCGTGAAAGAGGTCGGGCGGGTCCTTCAGGGCCGGCGCCAGCAGCGTGAAGTCCTCGACGCTGATCGCCAGTTCGCCCCGTTTGGTGACGTAGAGCGTGCCCTCCACCCCGACGATGTCGGCGAGGTCGAGGTCGTCTTCGATCCGCCCGAACGCCTCCTCGCCGAGGCTGTCGCGGCGCGCGTAGGCCTGGACCTGCCCGCTCACGTCGCGCACGTCGAAGAAGACGACTTTGCCGTGACCGCGCTTGCCGGTCACCCGGCCCATCACCCGGTAGCGGAACTCCGGATGCTCACCCTCCTCCAGCGCCGCCGGGTCGTGCGCCGCCAGGATGTCGGCGGCGTGGTCGCGCGGCAGGAAGCTGTGCGGGTAGGGATTTACCCCTTCGCCCCGCAGCCGCTCCACCTTGGCGCGGCGGTTGGCCTCGCTCGCGCCCGAGGTGTCGGCGGAGCGATCGCCGCTCACGGCGCCAGGCCGACGCTGACCCGCTCGTTGCCCTCGTAGTCGCGCAGGGTCTCCGCCTCGTTCAGCAGCTCCTGCATCGCCGGGCCGTGATGGGTGTCGTGCTCAAGCGCCATCCGCGTCCCCGACGGCGTTTCCGCGATCAGCCCGCGGATCACGCCGAGCCCGTCCTCGCCGCAGTCGGCGGTGACCGCGATCCGCGGCTCGTGCCGGATCTCGGGGGAGCGCTCGAAGATGGTGTCGTCGGTGACATAAGGAAGGTTGGCGATCACCAGGTCGACGTCGCCGAGGTCGTCCGGGATGCCCTTGGCGACCTTGACGTCGAGGTCGAGGCCGAGCCGCTCGGCGTTCTCGCGCGCCGCTTCGACCGCCTCCGGCGAGAGGTCCGAGGCGGTGATCACCAGGTCGGGACGCTCCGACATCAGCGCCAGCGCGATCGCGCCGGAGCCGGTGCCGACCTCGTGTACGCGGGCACCCTGCGGCAGCCTCGTGCCGACGTCGACCAGCAGCTCGGTCTCCTTGCGCGGCCACAACACGCGCTCGTCGACGGCGATCTCCAGGTTGCGGAACGGGGCGCGGCCGAGCACGTAGGCAAGCGGGTCGCGGTCGAGCCGGCGCTTCACCTTCGCCTCGATGTCGGCGGCGACCTCCTCGGAGACCCCCTCCGCACTGTCCACCGAGAGCTCTTTCGGCTCGACCCCGAGCGCGTCGGCGACGATCGCTTCAGCGTCTTCGCGCGGGGTGTCGATCCCCACCGCGGCCAGCCGCTCCGCCGCATCGTCGACCAGCGCGCTGACGGTGCGCGCCGAAGGTCCCTCCTGCTTCTCAGTGTCTACAGGCGACATTCCCCGCCTATCCTCTCGTTGGTTTACCTCGAAAGCTCTTGCGTGCAGCCCCGCATGGTAGCCAGATCCGCTCAGCCGGCGGGTTGCAGGGCATCGCGAGACTCGTTCGCCGCCGGCCGGCCGATGCCTCCGTGGCGCTGGACGACGATCGCGATCCAGACGACACCGACCACGATCATCACCAGGCTCTCCAGCTGCGCGGCGGTCAGCCCCAGCGAGTCGCGCGCGTTGCGGCGGAGGAACTCGACCAGGAAGCGCTCCGTCCCCGCGTAGACGAGGTAGAGAGCGAAGAGGCAGCCGGTCCGCACCCGGTCGCGCAGCTGCCAGAGGAGCCAGGCGCCGAGCCCCATCGCCAGCGTCTCGTAGACCGGCGTCGGCTGCACCGTCACCTTGGTCGGCAGCGTGCCGTGCGGGTAGGCCATCGCCCAGGGACCGTTCCAGGGCTTGCCGTAGTCGCCGTCGCCGGAGAGCTGACAGCCGCAGCGGCCGATCGCGTAGCCGAGTGCCAGCGCGGGCGCGGCGACGTCGAGCAAGGTCAGGTTGAGGAAGTCCCGCCACCGCGCCCAGAGGATCACCCCCAGCGCGCCGCCGATCGCGCCCCCGTACCAGACCAACCCGGAGCCGCTGAAGAGGTGGCCGACGAGATCGCCCTTGACCTCGGAGTAGTTCTGGACGAGGAAGTAGATACGCGAGCCGATCAGGCCGCCCGCAAGCGCCGCGAAGCCCATCTCGTAGCCCCAGTCGCGCGGCTTGCCGAGCTCCCCGAAGCGCTTCCAGACCAGTGCGCCGGCGGCGAGGAAGGCGAGCGCGAAGCAGATCCCGAAGGTCTGCATGGTGACCGGCCCGAGGTGGAGCTCCGGGTACATCAGCCGAGCAGCAGCTCGAGCAGCGCCTTCTGCGCGTGCAGGCGGTTCTCGGCCTGGTCCCAGACCACCGACCGCGGGCCGTAGATGACGTCGGCGGTGACCTCGTCGCCGGGGTGGGCAGGCAGACAGTGCATGACGACCGCGCCGTCCTTGGCGACGGCGAGCAGGTCGGCGTCGAGCCGGAAGGGCGCCAGATCGCGGCGGCGGCGCTCCTCGTCTTCGTCGCCCATGCTGACCCAGACGTCGGTGTAGAGGGCGTCGGCGCCGTCGGCGGCGGCGCGCGGATCAGCGGTCAGCTTCACCCCGTGGGTCTCCTCGAGCTGGTAGTCGGCGGGCGCGGCGACCACCACTTCGACCCCGGCGAGCTCGCCCAGCACCGCCAGCGAGCGGGCGACGTTGTTGCCGTCCCCGACGTAGGCGAGGCGCAGGCCGGCGAGGTCGCCGAAGCGCTCGCGCAGGGTGAGCAGGTCGGCGATCGCCTGGCAGGGATGGTGCAGCGGGGTGAGCGCGTTGACGACCGGGACCTCGGCGGCGCCGGCCAGCTCGGCGACCCGCTGGTGGGACCCGGAGCGGATCACCACCGCGTCGACCATGCGCGAGAGCACCCGGGCCGTGTCGGCGATCGACTCGCCGCGGGCGAGCTGCATTTCGTCGCCGCGCAGGACGACCGGGTGGGCGCCGAGCTCGGCGACGCCGACGTCGAAGGAGAGCCGGGTGCGGGTCGAGGGACGCTCGAAGACGAGGGCGATGCTGCGTCCGGCGAGGCTCGTCGCGCCGATCCGGCCGCCGTCGCGGGCCGGGTCGCGGCCGGCTTTGAGGTCGGCGGCGCGGTCGAGCAGGCGCTCGAGCTCGAACGCGCCCAGCTCTTCGCCGGTGAGGAAATCCCGCTTCAAGCGCTCGATACTACGGACCGTGGAGATCACGGTCCTCAGCTGGAACCTCTTCCATGGCCGCGACTTCCCGCCCGATCCCGAGCTGCGCAGTTGGCGCTCCCGCCTCCTCCGCCTCGACGAGTCGAACGAGACCCACGTCCAGGTCAACCGCGACCTGAGCAGGGAGTTCGCGACGATCCTCGCCTCGGCGGCCTGGGACGTGGCGCTGCTGCAGGAGTGCCCGCCGCGTTTCGCCGGGCCACTGGCGCGGGCGAGCGGCGCCGAATACCACCGGGTGCTGACCTCGCGGAACGGGTTCGGCTTCTGGCGGGCGCTCCTGGCGCGGCAGAACCCGGATCTGATGGCGAGCGCCGAGGGTGGCTCGAACACGACCCTGGTGCGGGTGCCGGGCAAGCTCGGCGGGATCGCCGAGCGCCGCGAGCTGCTGATCCACGAGGGCGAGCCGGAGCGGCGGGCGATGGCCTTCACGCGGACCGCCGCGGGACTCTGCGTCGCCAACCTGCACGCGACCAACGACCGGCCGGCGCTCGCCGTCGCCGACGTGCTGCGCGCCGCCGAGGCGGCGAGCGGGTGGGCCGGGGACGCGCCGCTCGTCTTCGGCGGCGATCTCAACCTGCGGCCGGCCGAGGACCCGGAGCTCTTCGCGCGGCTCGCCTCGGAGTTCGGCCTCGCCTCTCCCACCACCGGCGAGCGGGCGATAGACCACGTGCTGGTCCGCGGCCTCGAGGTGCTCGCGGCGCCGACCCGGTGGCCCGTCGAGCGCCGCGAGCTGGCGCTCGACGGCAAGGCGCTGCGGCTCTCCGACCACGCGCCGGTCGAAGCCCGCTTCGCGAAGGACGACCCACCGGTCCTCGCAAATTGAGATATTCGACACAGGGTAGGAGTCTCCGACCCGGCAACGGCGACGACCAAGGGGGCCTGATGGCAGACGACAAAGCAGCGGGCGGCAAAGGCAAAGCCAAAAAAGCGAAACCGAAAAAAGCCGCAGCCAAAAAAGCAGCGTCGAAAAAAAGCGGCGCGAAAAAAGCGGCCAAATCGACCGCGAAAGCATCGAAAGCCACCAAAAAAACTGCGCCGAAAAAAGGGTCGCGGCCGGCTGTCTCCTTCGACAAGAGCATCGCCCACCTGCGCGACTCGCTCGAGCAGAGCGTCACGCTCAGCCGCGAGCGCATCCAGGAGGTCGTCGACGACGCGGTGAAGCGTGGCCGGATGACCCACGGCGACGCCGAGAAGATGATCGGCGAGCTCGTGAAACGCGGCCGCAAACAGACCGACGCGCTGCTCTCCGAGCTGGAGAAACTCGTCCGCCAAGCCCGGAAAAAACTCCCCTAGGTGGAGGGCGGGACCCGTACCGAGGCGGCGCCCGGGCGGGCGCCGCGGCGCGGCGAGCGGCTCGAGGTGGAGATCGACTCGCTCGCCTTCGGCGGGCGCGGGGTCGCCCGCGCCGACGGCTTCGTCGTCTTCGTCGCGGGCGGCCTGCCCGGCGATCGCGTCCTCGCCGAGGTGACGAAAGGCAAGAAGCGCTTCGCCGAGGCGCGGGCCGTCGAGCTGCTCCGCGCGGGCGCCGACCGCCTCCCCGACCGCTGCGTCCACGGCGGCGAGCCCTGTCCCGGCGCGCCCTGGCAGGGGCTCGCCTACGAGCGCCAGCTGGCCGAGAAGCAGGCCCAGGTCGAGGACTCGCTGCGACGGATCGGCGGGCTCGACGGCTTCGAGATGGAGCCGATCGTCCCCGCCGTGCAGGAGTGGCGCTACCGCAACAAGCTCGAGTACAGCTTCGGCGCCGGTGCGGTCGGTAGCGCCGACGAGGGCGTCGCGCTCGGCTTCCATGCGCGCGGTCGCTGGGACCTGATCGTCGACGTCGACGACTGCAAGCTCGCCTCCGAAGCCGGTAACGCGGCCCGCAACGGGGTGCGCGAATGGGCGCGGCTGGAGAGCGTCCCGGCCTACGACGCGCGGGCGCGGCGCGGCGTGCTGCGCAACCTCGTCGTCCGCGAGGGGCGGCGGACAGGCCAGATCCAGACCCGCCTGGTGACGACCGCGGCGCGCCTGCCGCGGCCACCGGTCGACCTCCACACGACGGTCGAGGGGGACTCCGGCGGCACCGACGGCCCGACCGGGGCGCTCGGCGAGGAGCGCCTCCAGGAGGAGCTCTGCGGGCTCAAGTTCGAGATGTCCCACGGCGCCTTCTTCCAGACCAACACCGAGATGGCGGAGCGCCTCTACGCGGTCGCCGCCGAGTTCGCTGGGCTGACGGGACGAGAGCGCGTCTTCGACCTCTTCTGCGGGATCGGCACGATCGGGCTGACGATGGCGGACTCAGCGGGTGAAGTCTGGGGGCTGGAGATCGTCCCCGAGGCGATCGCCGACGCCGAGCGCAACGCCCGCCGCAACAAGATCGGCAACGCAAGGTTCCTCGCCGCCAACGCGCGCACCGGGGTGCGGCCGCTGCTCGAGGAGGCCGGGAAGCCCGATGTCGTGGTGGTCGACCCGCCGCGGGCCGGGCTCTCGCAGAAAATCGTCCGCCGGCTGATCGAGTGCGAGGCGAGGCGGATCGTCTACGTCTCCTGCAACCCGACGACGCTGGCGCCGAACGCCGCCCAGCTCGAGGAGGCCGGCTATAGGCTGCGCCGCGTGAGACCGGTCGACATGTTCCCCCAGACCCCGCACATCGAGTGCGTGGCGCTGTTCGAGAAGGCCGCCTGATGTCGTCGGGCCGCGCGTTCGGTGTCGCCGCCGGGCTCGATCCCGCCGTCGCGGTCCCACTCGCCGAGCGCTGCGCCGAGCTCGGCTACGGGTCGCTCTGGTCGAACGACCACCCGGCCGCGAAGGGGCTGGAGACGCTGGCCGAGTTCGCCAAGGGGGCGCCGGCGCTGGAGCTCGGCGTCGGCGTGATCGCCCTCGACCGCCAGCCCCCGGAGGCGATCGCCGCCGACATCGAGCGCCTCGGCCTCGACCCGGGGCGCCTCTGGCTGGGGATCGGCGCGGGCTTCTCGAAGAAGCCACTGACGACGATGCGCGAGGCGCTGCCGGAGTTGCGCGAGAAGCTCCCGGGGGTGAAGCTGGTCCTCGCCTCGATGGGACCGAAGATGGCCCACCTCGCCGGCTCCTCCTACGACGGCGCCTTCTTCAACTGGATGACCCCCGACTTCGCCGCGGGCAAACGCGAGCGGGTCGAGGCAGGCGCCGCGGAGTCCGGCCGCGGGGCGCCGCCGGTCTTCGGCTACGTCCGCACCGCGGTCGGCCCCGACGCCGAGGAGCGCCTCGCCAAGGAGGAATCCTTCTACCGCGACCTCCACAAGGGGTACCGCGACCACTTCGACCGCCTCGATGAGCCGGCGGGCACGGTCGGCGTCGCCGCCCCCGATGCCGACGCCGCCCAGTCGGGCCTCGCCGCCTACACCGCGCTCGACGTCGTCGTCGTCCGCGGCCTCGCCGGCGCCACGGTCGAGGCGATGTCCGCCGTCGCCACCGCCGCCGCCCCGCCACACCCCTGACGCGTTCGCACTTCTGGTCGCTATCCGACCATTTCTGCGAACGCACCGGGTTTAGAGTCGTGGCATGAGGATCCGGAGCGGAGCGATCTCGCTGTTCGTCGCGGCCCTCCTCGCCACGGTCGCAGTCCCGGGCACCTACGCCGCCGAACCCGAACCAAGCTTCTGCGCCACCCGCACGCTGCACGACTACCTGACGCCGCTCAAGTCGATGCCGAAGCTGCGCGAAATTCCCTACCGGGCCCAAAGCAATGCCCACTTCCGCGGTGTGGACGTCGGCTCCTCGGGGCCGGCGCTGTCGATCGGCGGCGGCAGCAGCGCCGGCTACCAGCTGCAATGGGACAAGAACCCGGGCTGGCTGCTGACGCTGACCTTCGCGCAGGTGAACCAGCGGGGACGCGTCGTGCGGTCGCTCGGGGAACGTCATACCGGCCTCGCCTCACTGCCCGGCGGTCTGGGCATCGCCGAACCGCGGATCTACCTTCCGCCCAGGCCGGGCATCTACCGGACCACGATGGTGATCCGCTCCCACTCCGGCCGCAGGCTGGCCACCTTCGGCAACTACTACCGGGTGATCAGGCCGAAGATCGACAACCGCCTCGTCACCGACGCCCCCACCTACCAGCCGGGGAGCACGCTCCTCGCGCGGGTCGAAAATCCCGGCGCCACCACCGTCCTCTTCGGCGAGGAATTCAAGATCGAACAGTTATCGGGCGGGACTTGGGGGCCCGCGTCGGCGGCCCCCGGCCCGATCACGACCGGGCTCTACTGGCTCGCCGCAGGAACCGCCGGCGGCATGTGCGACTCCTTCCCGATCCCGCCCTCGATGCCCGCCGGGAAGTACCGCGTCGCCCAGGAAGCGGTGGTCAACTGGAACTCGCGGAAGACCGAGCTGCGCCCGATCCTCTACGCCGAATTCGAAGTCGCCGCCCCGATCCCCTGACGCGTTCGCACTTCTGGTCGCTATCCGACGATTTCTGCGAACGCACCGGCGGGCGACGGCTCAGTACGGCGGCAGGTCCTCGTACCAGGTGCCGAGCATGCGGAAGGCGCGCCAGAAGCGCTGCTTGGCGCCCTCTTCGTCGAGGCTGTCGTCGATGTCCGGCACGTAGAGGGCGTCGACCGTCGGGGTGAAGGCCTGGATCTCTCCCTCGCGCTGCTCGATCGGGCGCGAGAGCGGCACCGCGAGGCCGTTGAGGACACGCAGGCTGGGTTCGCCCATGACGACGACGATCTTCGGCTGCACGATCGCGATCTCCTCGATCAGCCGCGCGACGCACTGCTGCGGGGCCAGATCGGGCTCGGCGACCGGGCACTTGACGCAGAGCGTGCCGTAGACCGCCAGCGGGTCGATCCCCAACCGTTTGAAGGATTTCATCAGCGCGTTGCCGGAGCGGCCGTAGAAGGCGACCCCCTCCTCGATCTCCGAGGAGAGCGGCGAGTGCTTCAGCATCAGGATGTCGGCCTGCGGGTGACCTGAGCCGAGCACCGGCATCAGCTTGCCCCGTGGGCAGTACGGGCACTCGAGGATTTCGCGGCTCATCTGGTTGAGCTCGCGGATCGCCCTCTCGAGGTACTTCTCGCGGATCTCGTCGTCGGTCGAATGCATCTGCCCGACACTCTTTGACGAGGCCCGCGCGGCTCCTTCGCGGCGGGCGGCGTGCATCAGGACTTGCTCGCCGAGCGTCGGCCCGACGCGGGCCGACGCGGACGGCCGCCGCGGGCCGGTTTAGGGTCGGCGACGCGCCGTTTCGGCGCCTTCGGCCGCCCCGTCGTCTGCAGGAACTTCAGCGTCTGCACGTAGACCAGGTTCTTGTGCTTGCGGGTGATGTCGGCGTCCCGCATCGCCTCGAGGAACTCCTCCGGCCCGTCGAAGTCGTGGATCCGCTGGCGCACGCTGCCGAGCCCCTGGGCGACGTGCGAGTCCGACCCGGCCGCCGGGACGATCCGGTACTTGCCGGCGAACCGCACCGCCTCCTCGTTGAAGGCGGTCACCATCACCCGCGGGTTGAAGACCTCCAGCAGGTCGATCTCCTCGACGATGTCGAGCAGGTGCTCGTAGTCGGGCACCGAGTGGAAGCGGTCGAACGGGTGCGGCACGTAGACGAGGCCGCCCTGCTCGCGGATCGCGGCGATCGATTCCGCCATCGTCAGCCCCTTCGGGATCTTCTCCTTGATGAAGAGGCCGATCACCTCGCCCTGCTCGGCGGTCTTCACCTCCTCGCCGACGATCACCTTGAGGTCGTCCATCCCGGCGGCGATCTCGGCCGCCTCGAGCGCCCCCGACACCTCGTTGTGGTCGGTGATCGCGATCGCCCCGAGGCCGCGGTCGCGGGCCGTCTGCAGCAGCACCTCGACCGGCGTCGCGCAGTCCCCGGAGTGGTCGGTGTGCATGTGGAGGTCGACCTCGATCAGCGGCCGCCGCGCCAGCTTCGCCCGCAGCGCCTTGTCCCCGGCCGGGTCGTGCCGACGCTCGAGCACCCGCCGGTAGACGGCTTCGAAGGAGTCGGCGACCGCCCCCCAGTCGCGCCCTTCACCGGGCGGCTCGATCAGCTCATAGTTCGCCGGGAAATAGCCCTCGAGCAACTGCCCGGTCGCCTCGCTTGTGACGGTGCGCGCGTCGATCCGGCCGAAGAAGATCTCCACCAGCGGCCGCGCCACCTGGGTCGAGAGCACCCGCTCCTGTGGCGCGTGGAAGGTGGCGACGTTGAGCGAGAGCGAGTGCCGCAGCGCCGCCGCCGAGACACTCGGCGAGAACGGCTCGTGCACATGGACGATGTCGAAGGCCTGCGCCGTCAGCGGCCGCTTGACCGGCTCCCCGCTCCCGATCCGCACGACCTTGTGCCCCCGCCCCTTCAGCTCTTCACTGAGCCGCGCAACGAACTCATTGACCGGTTTCTTGGTCGCTCGCCTGTGAGGCGAGACCTGCGCGATCGTCAGTGACTGGGTGGCGGGCACTTCAGCCAAAGAATAAGAGCCCGCCGAAGCGGGCCCTTTTCACGTGATGAAGGGAGCGGGGTGACCCCCGAACGAACCTCCCCGCTGTTCGTGAGAGAGGGGGTCACCCCGCTCCCCACCTCGGCGCTCTAACTCTCGGTGCTTACTTCCGCCGCTGCCGACGAGCGCGCCCCGCGAGCGTTGACCTCGATGAATTCCTCGGTCATCTCCCGCGCTTCGTCATCCGGACGCTGCGTGTGCGGGCTCTTCATCAGATAGCTGGACGGCCCGTCGAGCTGCCCCGCGATGCCGTTGTTCAGCGCCAGCTTGATCAGCCGCACCGCGTCGATCACGACGCCGGCCGAGTTCGGGGAGTCCCAGACCTCGAGCTTCAGCTCGGCGGTCAGCGGCACGTCGCCGAAGGCTTTGCCCTCGAGCCGGATGTGCGCCCACTTGCGGTCGGTCAGCCACGGCACGTAGTCGGAGGGGCCGACGTGGACCTGGTCGTCGGGCAGGTCGTGCCCCATGATCGAGGTGACGGCGTTGGTCTTCGAGATCTTCTTCGAGTCCAGCCGCTCGCGCTCGAGCATGTTGTAGAAGTCCATGTTGCCGCCGACGTTCAGCTGCGAGGTCCGCTCGAGGCGCACGCCGCGGTCGTGGAAGAGGCGGGCGAGCTGGCGGTGGACGATCGTCGCGCCGACCTGGCTCTTGATGTCGTCACCGATGATCGGCAGGCCGGCCGCCTCGAACTGCTTGTCCCAGTAGTCCTCGCGGGCGATGAACACCGGCAGGCAGTTGACGACGCCGACGCCGGCTTTGAGCGCCTGTTCGACGTACCACTTGGTCGCCTCCTCGGAGCCGACCGGCAGGTAGATGACGACGACGTCGGCCTTCGTGTCCTTGAGGACCTTGACCACATCGACGGTTTCGCCCGGCGCTTTGGTGATCTTCTCCTTCAGGTACTTGCCGAGGCCGTCGTGGGTCATCCCGCGCTGCACGGTGACGCCGATCTGCGGCACCTCGGCGAACTTGATCGTGTCGTTCTGCCCCGACCACATCGCCTCGGAGAGATCCTTGCCGACCTTCTCGGAGTCGATGTCGAAGGCGGCGACGAACTCGACGTCGCGGACGTGGTACCCGCCGAGGTCGACATGCATCAGGCCAGGGACTTCGTCGCTCGGGTCGGCGTCCTTGTAGTAGTGGACGCCCTGGATGAAGGAGTTGGCGCAGTTGCCGACCCCGACGATCGCGACGCGGACCTTCGCCTCGCCGCCGTTTGCGTTGCTCTCGCTCATAAGTCTTCTGATTCCTCCTGGGATCGGGCTGGGTGGGAAAGGACACCCGGCGCCCTTCGTGGTTACAGAGCCGCGCCGCCCTCGCCCCGATCGGATGCCTCCGCGTCCAGCCGGGTGAGCTCGTTGCGCACATGCCATACCCGCTGGAAGACCGTGAAGATCGTCAGCGCGGCGAGCACGTAGATCGCCGGGGCGAGGAGTTCGAAGTCCCCGATCCCGGCGCCCTTGGCGAAGATCAAGCCGATCGAAAGTAGCACCACGCGGACGGGACGGGTGGCAAGTCCGACCTTGCACTCGACGCCGAGCGCCTCGGCGCGCGCCCGCGTGTAGGAGACCATCAGCGAGCCGAGCACGGCGACCACGCACATCGCGGCGGCGAAGTCTTCGCCGCGCGAGGCGAAATAGCCGGCGATCGCGGCGATCACGATCCCCTCCTCGATCCGGTCGAGGGTCGAGTCGAGGAAGGCGCCGAAGAGCGTCCCCTTGCCCGACATCCGCGAGTAGCGGCCGTCGAGCGTGTCCATGACCGAGCCGAGGATGAAGGCCACGCCGGCGAGGAAGAAGAGCCGCTGGGTGACGAGGAAGGCGGCGACCAGGTTGCCGAAGAGCCCCATCAGCGAGATCGCGTTCGGGGTCAGCCGCGACTCGATCAGGCGGTCGCGGGCGTACGCGCGCAGCTCCTGGCTGTTGCGGGGCGGGGCGGGGCGGCCGTTGCGGCGACCGCCGGGTGCCCTGGGGGGCGCCGTCGATGCCATCTGGACATGAGGCTAGAGGGTCGCGGGGCGGCCCGCAGGCCGAATGCGCTCCGGCGGGCCTCGCCGCTCGTCCCCTAAGCCTCGACCTCCTGCGGGCCGGCGCGGCTGCCGCCCGAGGAATGCCAGTCCCAGGCCTCCGGTTTCCAACGCGCCAACGCCCCTTTGGCGATCGCGAAGGAGGCCAGCGCCACCATCCAGCCCAGCGCCCAGTCGACCCAATAGTGGTTGGCGGTGACTATCACCACCCAGGCGATCAGGATCGGCCAGAAGGCCCAGAAGGCCTTCGACCACCAGTGGCGGCAGACGAGGACGCCGCTGCCGCCGATCATCAGCGCGAACGCGCAGTGCATGCTCGGCACCGCCGCATAGGGGTTGATGAAGACCTTGGCGATCGCCGAGTCGTGGTTGACCGAGGAGTACTTGGTGATCGTGTCGACGAAACCGTCCTGCGGGAAGAAGCGCGGCGGCGCGGTCGGGAAGCCGACGTAGCCGATCAGCGCCAGGCACATCGCGACGACGAACATGTTGCGGACGAAGTAATAGGACTCGTTGCGGAAGAGGTAGAGCCAGACGAGGAAGCCGAGGGCGATCGAGAACTGGGCGTTCAGGTAGAGGTAGTTGGCGAGGTCGATCGTCCAGTGGGCGGGCAGGAAGAACTTCTGCAGGCTCGGCTCGAACAGGGTGTGCGTGGAGCGCTCGAAGGAGATCACCTTGGCCCCGTTGTGGATCGCGTCCGCCTTGCTCTGGTCGGCGAGCCCGCGGCCGAGCTCATAGATCAGGTCGACGCCGACGAGGATCCCGAGTTGGCGGCCGGCATCGGCCCAACCCTTGGGGAGCCAATCGGAGATGGCGGAAAACGCACGCGACATGAAAGCTTGATTCTAATGCCGTGCTAACAAAAGCCCGGTAACCGCATGGCGACGCCCTCCCCGAGAAAGCGCGAAGAGAAACCATGGCGGCGGCCCGACCGCCGTCGGGTCCGCGCGATCCGCGAACGGCTGCGGGAGATGTACGGGGTGCCGGTCAACCACCCGCACGGGCGGCCGATCGACGAGCTGATCAAGACCGTCCTCTCCCAGCACACGAACGACAGCAACCGCGATCGCGCCTACGCGGCGCTGCGCGAGCGCTTCCCGACCTGGGAGGAGGTGCGCGACGCGCCGGTGAAGGAGATCGAGGACGCGATCCGGCCCGGGGGGCTTGCGCAGCAGAAGGCGCCCCGGATCCAGGCGATCCTCGAGCAGCTGGGCGAGGAGCCCGACCTCGACTGGACGGAGACGGCGCCGGTCGAGGAGTCGCGCGAGTACCTGCTCGACCTGCCGGGGGTGGGGCGAAAAACCGCGGCCTGTGTCCTGATCTTCAGCTGGGGACTGCCCGAGATCCCGGTCGACGTCCACGTCCACCGGGTCGGCGGCCGGCTCGGCCTCTTCCCCGAAGGCGCCTCCTTCGAGCGCGCCCACGACGAGATGCTGGCGGTGGTCCCGCCCGAGGACGCCTACGAGCTGCATGTCAACCTGATCCGCCACGGCCGCACGCTCTGCCGGCCGAAGCCGCGCTGCGGCGAGTGCGATCTGCGCCGCATGTGCCCTTGGTACCGGGACCTGGACGACCGCGAGGCCGCCTCTGGGGAGGCCGCGAAGTAGTATCCGCGCCGCCTCTCCATGAGCAAGCGCACTTTCATCACGTTCGGCCTCCTCCTCTTCGTCCTCGCGGTCCTCATCCCGTGGCTGGCCTTCCGCGGCAGCGGCGACGCCAACACGGGCGCGCAGAAGGTCCCCGCGCACCTGAAAGAAGGCCAGGCGCTGTTCGAAATCAACTGCGGCACCTGCCACACGCTCTACGCGGCGGGGACCGACGGCAACTACGGCCCCGACCTCGACGAACTGCTCGCCCCCAACGGCCCTCCGGAACCAGGCGAAGCGGGCAAAAGCCAGGTCGAAAGCACCGAAAAGCTGGTGCTGAGCGCGCAGAAGGACGGCGTCGACAGCCAGACCCCCGGCCGCATGCCACCGGCGATCCTCAACTCCTACCAGCAGAAAGAAGTCGCCGAATTCGTCGCCAACGTCGCCGGCGAGGGCTGATCCGCCCCACCGGCGCGCTCCGGCGCACCTTCTCCGCAGTTCCGCGCACCTCCCAAGGCTCCTCCGGCCGATGGGCGGATGGGTTGAGGTCCGTCCAGAGATCTGCCATACTGCCACTTAGATTTCTTGACTTAGACAACGAAACCCCTGGAGGGAGCAGCAAAAGTGGCAAAAACGATCGGAATCGACCTGGGGACCACCAACTCCTGCGTCGCCGTCATGGAGGGCGGGGAGCCGACCGTTCTCGAGAACGCCGAGGGTGGTCGCACCACCCCGTCCGTGGTCGCCTTCACCGAGAGCGGTGAGCGGCTGGTCGGGACGGTCGCCAAACGCCAGGCGGTGATGAACCCCGAGAACACGATCTTCTCGATCAAGCGCTTCATGGGCCGCAAGGAGTCCGAAGTCAAAGAGGAGGAGACGATCGTCCCGTACAAGGTCGAGGCGGGGCCGAACGGCGACGTGCGCGTCGACGTGCGCGGCAAGCAGTACAGCCCGCCGGAGATCAGCGCGATGATCCTGCAGAAGCTGAAGACGGATGCCGAAGCGAAGCTCGGCGAGCCGGTCGACAGCGCCGTGATCACCGTCCCGGCCTACTTCAACGACGACCAGCGGCAGGCGACCACCGACGCCGGCAAGATCGCCGGCCTCGACGTCAAGCGGATCATCAACGAGCCGACCGCGGCGGCGCTGGCCTACGGGCTCGACAAAGAGAAAGCCGACCAGACGATCCTCGTCTTCGACCTCGGCGGCGGCACCTTCGACGTCTCCGTGCTCGAAATCGGCGACGGCGTCTTCGAGGTGAAAGCGACCGCCGGCGACAACCACCTGGGCGGCGACAACTGGGACAAAGCGATCGTCGAGTGGCTGGTCGCCGAGTTCAAACGCGACCAGGGCGTCGACCTCGCGGCCGACAAAAACTCGCTGCAGCGCCTCTACGAGGCGGCGGAGAAGGCGAAGATCGAGCTCTCCTCGACGCAGGAGACGCAGATCAACCTGCCGTTCATCACCGCCGTCGAGGGGCAGCCGAAGCACCTCGACATGAAGCTCAGCCGCTCGAAGCTGAACGAGCTGACCGGTGACCTGCTCGACCGCACGGTCGGGCCGGTGAAACAGGCCCTCGCCGACGCCGACGCGTCGATCGACCACGTCGTCCTGGTCGGCGGCATGACCCGCTCGCCGGCCGTCCGCGACAAGGTCAAGGAGCTGACCGGCAAGGAGCCCCACCAGGGCGTCAACCCGGATGAGGTCGTCGCGATCGGCGCCGGCATCCAGGCCGGCGTGCTGGCCGGCGACGTCAAGGACGTGCTGCTGCTCGACGTCACCCCGCTGACCCTCGGCATCGAGACCAAAGGCGGCGTGATGACGAAGCTGATCGAGCGCAACACGACGATCCCGACGAAGAAGTCGGAGGTCTTCTCGACCGCCGACGACAACCAGCCCTCGGTGGAGATCCACGTCCTGCAGGGCGAGCGCGAGATGGCCTCGGGCAACAAGAGCCTGGGCAAATTCCAGCTCACCGGCATCCCGCCGGCGCCGCGCGGCATCCCGCAGATCGAGGTCACCTTCGACATCGACGCCAACGGGATCATCTCGGTGACCGCGGCCGACAAAGGCACCGGCAAAGAGCAGAAGATCGAGATCAAATCCGGCTCCGGGCTCTCCGACGAGGAAATCCAGAGCATGGTGTCCGACGCCGAGTCGCACGCCGAGGAGGACCGCAAGCAGCGTGACCTCGCCGAGGCCCGCAACATCGCCGAGAACGCGGCCTACCAGGCGGAGAAAACCGTCGCCGACGCGGGCGACAAACTCGACCAGGGCACCAAGGACCAGATCGACGCGGCCGTCAAGGACGTGCGCGCGACGCTCGAGTCGGGCTCGCTGGAGGAGGTCAAAGGCAAGACCGAGGCGCTGACCGCGGTGATGACCAAAGCCTCCGAAGCGCTCTACGCGCAGGCCCAGTCCGAGGCCGAGGCGCAGCCGAACGGCGGTGGGACCGATGGTGCTCCGGCTGACGACGAGGAAGTCGTCGACGCCGAAGTCGTCGACGAGGACAAGTAGATGGACGAGCGAGGGACCGAGGAGCCCCGGCAGGGGGCAGGGTCCGGCGAGCCCCGGCCGGCGGGTCCTGCCCCGGTAGGGGACCCACCCCCCCCTGCGGTAGCTGAAGCTTCCTCGGGGGGGGTCCCCCCTACCGGGTCACCCGCCGGAGAGGTCGATGGCGGGGACGTTGCCGAGGATCTGAACACGCTGCTGGCTGACGCCGAAGCGAAAAGGGACGAGTACCTGGATATTGCTCGCAGGGCGCAAGCGGACTTCGAGAACTACCGCAAGCGGATGGCCGCCGAGGTTCAGGGGGCTGCGCTGAGAGGCAAAGCTGAAGTTGCTCGGGGGGTTGTTCCGGTTCTCGACGATCTGGAGCGAGCTCTGCAGGCAGCGGGCCTGGACCCCGAGGGCGACTCGGAGGACGGGCTCGCCCACGGGGTGCTCCTCGTCTTCCGCAACCTGAGGGAGACGCTCGGGCGCTCCGGGATCGAGGTCGTCGACCCGACCGGCGAGAAGTTCGACCCGAACTTCCACGAGGCGCTCTCGACGGTCCAGGTCGAGGGAGCCGAGGCGGGCGTCGTGGTCGAGGTGATGCAGAAGGGCTACCGGTTCGAGGGCCACCTGATCCGGCCGGCGATGGTCGTGGTGGCCGCCTAGGAAGAGACGAGAGAAGTGGCAGACGAGCTCTACAAGACCCTCGGCGTCGGCAAGGACGCGAGCGAGGACGAGATCAAGAAGGCGTACCGCAAGCTGGCACGCCAGTACCACCCTGACCGCAACCCCGGCGACAAAGAGGCCGAGGAAAAGTTCAAGGAGGTCTCGGCCGCGCACGACGTCCTCTCCGACCCCGAGAAACGCAAGGAGTACGACGCGGGGCCGGCCTTCGGCGGGTTCGGCGCGGGCGGCAACCCGTTCGGCGGCGGCAGTCCCTTCGCGGGCGGTGGCGCCCAGGCGGGGAGCTTCGGTGCCGACTTCGGCGACATCCTCTCCGGCATCTTCAGCCGCGGGGGCGGTGGCCGTGCCCAGACCCAGAAAGTCCGCGGCCGCGACCTCGAGACCGACATCGACCTGAGCTTCGACCAGGCGATCGCCGGGACGCAGATCAGCGTCACGGTGCCGAAGGCCGAACGCTGCGAGACCTGCCACGGCTCCGGCGCCGCGCCCGGCACCTCGCCGATCACCTGCCCGCGCTGCGAAGGCCGCGGCATCGACCCCCAGAACCAGGGCTTCTTCTCGATCAGCCAACCCTGCCCGCAGTGCGGCGGCGCCGGCGAGATCATCGAGGACCCCTGCCCCACCTGCGGCGGCTCCGGCGTCACCCAGCAGAACAAGCGCTACAAGGTGAACATCCCGGCCGGGGTCAAGGACGGCACCCGCATCCGACTCGCCGGCAAAGGCGAGGCCGGTCCACGCGGCGGGCCGAACGGCGACCTCTACGTCACCACCCGCGTGGCCGCCTCGCCGGTCTTCCGCCGGCTCGACGGCGGCAACCTCGAGGTGACGGTGCCGATCTCGATCCCCGAGGCGGTCCGCGGCGGCACGATCGAGGTGCCGACGCTGGACGGGACGAAGAAGATCAAGGTCGCCCCCGGGACCAAGCACGGCGCGATCCAGCGACTGCGCGGCGAGGGCGCCCCGAAGGGCAAGGGCAAAGGCCGCGGCGACATCCGCTACCGGCTCGAGATCGAGGTGCCGAAAGACCTCAGCGAGGAGCAGGAGAAGGCGGTCGAGGAGCTGGCGAGCGCGCTGAACGGCCACGACCCGCGCGCCGACCTGCTGCGGAAGGCGGGCGCGTGATGTCCGCCTACCGGCGCCAGGTGACCAAGGTGAAGGCGACCTTCGACGACGAGCAGGGGGTCTTCATGATCTCGGTCGCCGCCGAGCTCGCCGAGATGCACCCGCAGACCCTGCGGATGTACGAGACGCGCGGCCTGATCGCGCCGCAGCGCTCGCCGAAAAACACCCGCCTCTACAGCCGCCACGACGTCGAACGGCTGCGGCGCATCCAGGAGATGACGGCGCAGGGCCTGAACCTGGTCGGCGTCGAGACCGTGCTGGCGCTGGAAGAGCAGGTGGAGAAGCTGAAGAAGAGAGTGAAGGAACTGGAAGAGGCAAGAGGAGAAGCCGGCTGATGCAGCCCGACAAGTTCACCCAGAAATCGCAAGAAGCGATCGCCGCGACGCTGGAGCTGGCGCGTGTGCACCGCAACCCCGAGGCGACCTCGGCCCACCTGTTGGTGGCGCTGCTCGATCAGACCGAGGGCCTGGTCGTGCCGATCCTGCAGCGGGTCGGCGCCGACACCGCGACGATCGCGGCGCGCGCCGCCGAGGCGGTCGCCGCGCTGCCGAAACTCGGTGCCGAGGGCGAGGAGCCACGGCTCTCGAGCGGGCTCGCCGCGACGCTGCGGACCGCCGAGCGCGAAATGGGGCGTGACGGGTCGAGCCTGATCTCCACCGACCACCTGCTGCGGGCGCTGACCGATGACGCGACCGTCGGCGAGATCCTGCCGAGCCGCGAGGAGCTGGACGCCGCCGTCGCCGCGGTCCGTCCCAACCCGGTGACCACCGCGAACCCGGAGTCGACCGCCCAGGCCTTGGAGAAATTCGGCCGCGACCTGACCGCCGACGCGCGCTCGGGCAAGCTCGACCCGGTGATCGGCCGTGACGAGGAGATCCGTCGTGTGATCCAGGTCCTCTCCCGCCGCACCAAGAACAACCCGGTGTTGATCGGCGACCCCGGCGTCGGCAAGACGGCGATCGTCGAGGGTCTCGCCCAGCGGATCGTCGACGGCGACGTGCCGGAGAGCCTTCGCGACCGGCGCGTGATCGCGCTCGACATCGGCTCGCTGCTGGCGGGCTCGAAATACCGCGGCGAGTTCGAGGAGCGGCTGAAAGCGGTGCTGAACGAGGTACAGGAGGCGGAGGGTCAGATCGTCCTCTTCCTCGACGAGCTACACACGATCGTCGGCGCGGGCGCCGCCGAAGGCGCGGTCGACGCCGCCAACCTGCTGAAGCCGATGCTGGCGCGCGGCGAGCTGCGCGCGGTCGGCGCGACGACGCTCGACGAGTACCGCAAGCACATCGAGAAGGACGCGGCGCTCGAGCGGCGCTTCCAGCCGGTGCTGGTCGGCGAGCCCGACATGCAGGACACGATCGCGATCCTGCGCGGGCTGAAGCCGCGCTACGAACAGCACCACGGCGTGCGGATCGCCGACTCGGCGATCGTCGCCGCCGCGACCCTCTCGGAGCGCTACATCGCCGACCGCTTCCTGCCCGACAAGGCGATCGACCTGATCGACGAGTCGGCCTCGCGGCTGAAGATCGAGATCGACTCGGTGCCGACCGAGATCGACGAGGTCGCCCGGCGCATCCAACAGCTGGAGATCGAGCGCGAGGCGCTCCGCAAGGAGACCGACGATGCCTCCAAGGCGCGGCTCGCCGCGCTCGAGGAGGACCTCACCAACCTGCGCGAGCAGGAGACCGAGCTGCGTGCCCGCTGGCAGAACGAGAAAGAGCCGATCGAGAAGATGAAGGCCGCCAAGGCCGAACTCGAGGAAGCCCGCGTGCAGGTCGAGCAGGCCGAACGGGAGACCGACCTGGAGCGCGCCGCCGAACTGAAATTCGGCCTGATCCCCGAGCTCGAGGGCCAGGTCGCCGACGCCGAAGCGCGGCTCGCCGAGCTGCATGCGGGCGACGGCGGCACGATGCTCGCCGACGAGGTGACCGAGGAAGACGTCGCCGAGGTCGTCGCCAAATGGACCGGCATCCCGGTGACCCGGCTGATGGAGGGCGAGGTCGAGAAGCTGATCCACATGGAGGAGCGCCTCCACGACCGGGTAATCGGTCAGGAGGAGGCGATCTCCGCGGTCTCCAACGCCCTGCGCCGCTCGCGGGCGGGCCTCTCCGACCCGAGCCGGCCGATCGGCTCCTTCCTCTTCCTCGGCCCGACCGGGGTCGGCAAGACCGAGCTGGCGAAGGCGCTGGCCGAGTTCATGTTCGACTCCGAGCAGGCGATCGTCCGCCTCGACATGTCCGAGTACATGGAGAAGCACACGGTCTCGCGGCTGGTCGGCGCGCCCCCCGGCTACGTCGGCTACGAGGAGGGTGGCCAGCTGACCGAGGCGGTGCGGCGGCGCCCCTACGCGGTGGTGCTGCTCGACGAGATCGAGAAGGCCCACCCCGACGTCTTCAACACGCTGCTGCAGATCATGGACGACGGCAGGCTCACCGACGGCCAGGGCCGCACGGTCAGCTTCACCAACACGGTGCTGATCATGACCTCCAACGTCGGCTCTGACCGGATCGTCGGCGACGTGGTCGACGAGGGCATCCGGGCAAATATCGAAGAGGTGCTGGCGGCGACCTTCAAGCCCGAGTTCCTCAACCGGATCGACGACACGGTGATCTTCCACCGGCTCTCGAAGGCCGACATCGGCCGCATCGTCGAGCTGCAGGTGACGGCCCTGGTCGGCCGGGTCGCGGAGCGCGGCATCACGGTCGAGCTGACCGACGACGCCCGGACGCTGCTCGGCAACCTCGGCTACGACCCGGTCTACGGGGCGCGCCCGCTGAAGCGGGTGATCCAGAAGCAGCTGGTCGACAAGCTGGCGCTGAAGATCCTCGAGGGCGAGTTCGGCGAGGGAGATGCCGTCCGCGTCGACACCGCCGAGGGCGAGCTGACCTTCGCCCGCGTGGGCGCTACCAGCCCTGCCGCGGCGTAGCGAGAAAAACTCCGCAGCTTGCGCTGTGTTCACGTTTTTGCAAAGTCTTCCTACACTCTGAGATGAAATGGCAAAGCGTGAGGCAGGGCCGCCGCCCCTGGGACCCGGCGGGGCGGTGTGGGAATCGGTAGGCGCCGCTCGTGATCGGGCTGCCTTTTTCCTCCAGCGAAGGGTCGCCTGGCCGGTCGAGGACCGGTTCGAAAAGCTTGGATGGCGCGGCCTGGTCGGCGTCGTCGGGGGCGGTGGGCTGGTGCTGGCCGCCGTCGTCGCGGCGCTCCTGATCGCGGGCCCCGGCAGCTCGGGCTCCGACGACGCGACCGCGGCGACGGCGAGCACGGATGGAGCATCCGTGGCCCATGAAGCCGCCGTGCCTCCCACGACGCCCAAGGAGCAGGCGAAGCAGTCCGCGCCGACCTTGCACGGCGCCGCGCCGAGCTTCAAATCGGCAAAGGGCACGAAGGTGGGGGTCGGCGAAGGGAAGGCGCTCGGCGGGACGCAGGCAGGTGGCGACGGCGAAGCGCCCGCGCCGCGGGGCGCCACGGCGAGCGCGGGCGACGCCTCCGCGGCGACGGCGAAGATCGGCTCGACCCCGTCGACCGGCGCCCTGACCGACTCGAACACCGAAGTCGGTGGGACCGAACTGCTCTCCGGCCCGCCCGCGCCGAAGGCGGCCAAGCAGGTCGCCCGCCACTTCGCCGAAGCCTTCGTCGTCTACGAGACCGGCGGCACCGACGCCAAGGTCCGCTCAGCCTTCGGCGCGACCACCACCAGGCAGCTCGCGAAGTCCCTCCTGCACCGCCCGCCGCGCCAGCCGGCCGACGTCAAGGTGCCGCGGGCGAAGGTCGTCAACGTCGTCGCCGGGCCCTCCGAAGGCGGCGTCTACACGGTCAGCGTCTCGCTGCTGCGGGTCGGCGTGACCAGCGAGCTGCGCCTCGAAATGCAGCAGGGGCCTGGCAAGAAGTGGCAAGTCACGAACGTCCTCGGTTGAGCTGATGTCCGCCCGCCACCGCAAGCTCCGCGCGCTCCTCGCCGCCACCACGGTCACCGCGGCGCTGGCCGTGCCGATCGCCGCCGGGGCCGCCGGGGCGCCGGTCGAGAACAACACCCTGGCGCCGGCTGCCGAAGGGACGGAAGCGGGCGGCGCACCGCTCGGCGGGTCGACCGCGCCGGACCCGGAAGCGACGGTGACCGAAAACACGCCGCTCGGCCCGGAAGCCGTCCGCCATCCCGAACTGCCGCCCGCGAGCGGCGGCACCGCCACCGAAGAAGAGCCGTCGGAAGCCGAAGAAGAAGTCGAGGCGGCGGGATCCGAACGGGAAGCCGACGAAGCGGCCGAACGGGTCGGCAAGGAACACGACAAGGCGGCGCCGGTCTTCCAGATCCCGTCGCTGTCGGCCTCGACCTGCGCGTCGAGCGCGGTGCCCGCGCAGCTGATCCCGATCTACCAGGGTGCCGCGGCGCAGTACGGGCTGGGCTCGCAGGGCGCGGCGATCCTGGCCGGCATCAACGCGGTCGAGACGAACTTCGGGACGAACCTCGGCCCCTCCTCGGCGGGAGCCGAGGGATGGATGCAGTTCATGCCCTCGACCTGGGCGGAATGGGGCGTCGACGCCAACGGCGACGGCGTCGCCGATCCCGACAACCCCGAAGACGCGATCTACGCCGCCGCCCGCTACCTCTCCGCGGCCGGCATGCCCGCCGACACCTATGGCGCGATCTACGCCTACAACCATGCCGACTGGTACGTCTCCGAGGTCCTCGCCGACGCCGCCTGCTATGCCGCCGAAGTCGGCGACACCGCCTTCACCCAGGCGGGGCTGACGCCGCGGATCGAAGTGCTGCGCTGCGAACCGGCGGTGGCCTGGAAGAAGCAGATCCCGACCGAATACATGGAAGCGTTCGAGGCCGCCGCGGCGCGCTACGAACTGGGCAGACGGGGCGTCTGGGCGCTGGCCGCGATCGCCCGGCTCGAGTCGAGCTTCGGCCGCGGGATGACCCAGAAGGAGCTCGAAGAAACCGGGCCGCTGGGGCTCGAACCGAGCGAGTGGAAGGACTACCGCGTCGACGGCGACGGCGACGGTCACATCCGCCACGCCGACATCTTCGACTCGGCGATGACCCTGGCCCGCGAGATCTGGTCGAAGGGCTCGCTCGAAGCCGGCGTCTTCGCCCACAACCAGGCCGCCTGGTACGTCGAAGAGGTCCTCCAGGAGGCGGAAGAAATCGAAGGCGGCTGCAAGGTCTCCTCGGTCGGCTGGCGGGTCGAGCCACTGGCCGCCGAAACGACCGTCGCCGGTGACGAAGCGGTGCTGCAGCCGAACGGCCTCGCCGCCGCGCCCACTGCCGCGCCGCCCGCGGTGAAGGCGGCGATCGCCGCCGCCAACTCGATCGCCACCACCCCTTATGTCTGGGGCGGCGGCCACGCCTCCTTCTACTCCTACGGCTATGACTGCTCGGGTGCGGTCAGCTTCGCCCTCTACGGCGCCGGGCTGCTCGACACGCCGCTCACCTCGGGCGCGCTCGCCGAATACGGCGAACCGGGGCCCGGCAAGTGGATCACGATCTACGCCAACGCGACCCACACCTATGTGGTGATCGCCGGGCTGCGCTGGGACACGGTCGGCGACGCCCACGGCACCGGCCCCCGCTGGCACGCCGAAGGCCCCTACCCGGAAGGGTTCGTCGTCCGGCATCCGACCGGCTACTAGCTCCTCGGCCGGAAAGTGTGATGTTCCCGACGTCTTCGTGACCCACCCTGGCCGACCCCTCTTGTCCCGGGCACCCGGCAGAGCGCCGACCTTTCGATCATACTGACTGTGAGTCGTGATCATCGTCGTGCCGCCGGGTGAAGGAGATCGCATGAGAAGCGCCGTGATGGGCAACCGCGGTTACAGGCAGTGGTGAGCGCCGCCCTCCCGCGGCGCACCGTCCTCGCCCTGGCGGCGATGGGCCTCGCGGTCTTCCTGATCGCCAACGACATCACCTCGCTGACCGTCGCGCTGCCGACGATCGAGCGCGACTTCCATACCGACGTCGGCACCGTGCAGTGGGTCGCCAACGCCTACACGCTGGTCTTCGGCGTCCTGATCGTGACCGGCGGGCGGCTCTCCGACATCTTCGGCCGGCGCCGCATGTTCTTCGCCGGCACCGCGCTCTTCGCAGGCTTCTCGGTACTGGCGGCGCTGGCGCCGAGCGCGCCGGTGCTGATCGGGGCGCGGGCCGCGATGGCGGTCGGCGCCGCCCTGATCTGGCCCGCCGTGGTCGGCATCCTCTTCTCCCTGCTGCCGAAAGAGAAGGCGGGGATCGCCGGCGGCCTCCTGCTCGGCGTCTCCGGGGTCGGCAACGCCTGCGGGCCGCTGATCGGCGGCCTCCTCACCGACGCCGCCTCCTGGCGCTGGATCCTCGTCCTCAACATCCCGATCGCGCTCGCCTCGGCCCTCGTCGTCCGCGCCGAGATCGCCCCGGACCAGCCGGCCGACCGCCGCCGGCACCTCGACTGGACCGGCGTCGCACTGCTCTCGCTCGGCCTCGTCGGCCTCCTCGTCGCCCTCGACCAGTCCTCGACCTGGGGCTGGGGTGACCCGAAGACGATCGCGCTGCTCGCGGTCGGGGTCGTCGCGCTCGCCGCCTTCGTCGTCACCCAGCTGCGACTCGGGGAGCGGGCGCTGGTGCCGCGCGACGTGATCACGAACCGCGTCTTCGGCGCCGCCTGCCTGACCACCCTGCTCGCCTCGGGCACCTGGTTCGCGGTCCTTCTGTACGGGCCACAGTTCATGCAGAAGGTGCTCGGCTTCAGCGCGCTCGGCTCCGGCGTCGGCTTCCTGCCGTTGATGCTCGTCTACACCGCCGCCTCCTTCGCCGCCGGTCCGCTCTACAACCGTCTCGGCGGACGGGCGCTGCTGCTGGTCGGGGCGGCCTGCCTGGCGCTCGGCGCCCTCGGCCTCAGCTTCCTCGGCGCCGGCTCGCCGTACGCCGCGACCCTGCCCGGCTTCGTCATCCTCGGGATCGGGGTGGGTTTCTTCTACTCGACCCTGACCAACCTCGCGATCACCGCGCTCGACCCGGCCCGCTCGAGCGTCGGCGGCGGCCTGCTCTTCATGTTCCAGCTGGTCGGCGGCGCGATCGGCGTCGTCCTCACCACCGCCGTCTTCTTCGGTGTCGGCGGCGACCTGGCCGGTGCGACGAGCGCGGGCGAGCTGCCGGCGGCGGCGAAGCAGGCCTTCGCCGAAGGGCTCCACGCCGGCTTCCTGGTCGACGCGGCGCTCGGCTTCCTCGCCTTGGCGACCGCGCTCCTCGTGGTCCGCGGCCGGCATTCCCGCCGGCTTGATGGCTCGGACGATCCGGTGGATCTACGCTCTGGCGATGAGCACGCGACTGCGGGGACGAACTGACGCCGCGGTCGCGCGGGGGGAGGCCCGGCGGAAGGCGATAATCGCCGCCGCCGGTGAGCTCTTCGCCGAGTCGGGCTACCACGCCACGCGACTCGCCGACGTCGGCGCCCGAGCCGGCATCGGCCGCCCCGCGGTTCTGCACCATTTCGAGTCCAAGGAAGCGCTGATCCACGCGGTCCTCGACGACCACGAGGAGCAGTTCATGGCCGTCCGTCAACGCGTCGCCGAACACCGGGGCCTGGCCGGCATCGGCGAGTTGGTCCAGATCATGGAATTCCAGCACGAGAACCGCCGACGGACGACGCTGTGGACGATGCTGCTCGCCGAGAGCACCTCGGAGGCCGCCCCGCTGCGGGCGCGGATGATCGACAACTACAACCAGTTCCGCTTCTCGATCACCTGGCTGCTGGGACAGGCGCAGGAGGACGGCGCGCTGCGGCCCGGCGTCGACTTCGACCGCGAGGCGAACGTCATCATCGCCTTCTTCAACGGCCTCGAAACCTCCTGGCTGCTGGACGAGACGGTGCCGATCGTCGACCTCGCCCGCGGCTTTCTCGAGGAGCTGGTCGAGCGGATCAGAAAGCCCTGACGACATGTATCCGCGATCGCTCGCCTGGCGGAATCCGCTCGCGATCCGGCCGGTACTTCCCTAGGATTGACGCGGAGGAGCCATGCCGACCTACCTGATGCTCACCAACCTGACCGCCGAGGGCCTGCGGACGCTGAAGAACAACCCGGACCGGGTGACCGAGGTGAACCAGGAGGTCGAACAGATGGGCGGGAAAGTCGTCACCCAGTACGCGACGCTCGGCGACTACGACTTCGTCACCGTGATCGAGGCGCCTGACGAGCAGACGATGGCGAAGATCTCGGTCGAGCTCGGCTCGCGCGGCACGATGACCAGTCGGACGCTGACCGCGATGCCGGTCGCGGATCTCTCCGCTTGAGGGTTCTCGTAGTAGGCGGCGGCGGCCGCGAGCACGCGATCGTGCGGGCGCTGGCCCGCTCGTCGGCGGCGCCGGAGCTGCTCTGCGCGCCGGGCAACGCCGGGATCGCGGCGGACGCCGAGGTCTTCCCTGGGGTGGCGGCGGACGATGTCGAGGCGATCGTCGATCTGGCGCGGGCGCGCGAGGTCGACCTGGCGGTGATCGGCCCCGAGGCGGCGCTGGTGGTCGGCGTCGTCGATGCGCTCGAGGCGGCCGGGGTACCGGCCTTCGGCCCGAGCCGCGCAGCGGCCGGGCTGGAGGGATCGAAGGCTTTCGCCAAGGAGCTGATGGCGGCGGCCGGGGTGCCGACCGCGTCCCATGTCCTCCTGCGCAGCCACGAGGAGGCGGTCGCCGAGCTGGCCCTCACCACCTACCCGACCGTGCTGAAGGCCGACGGCCTGGCGGCGGGCAAGGGCGTGATCCTCTGCGCCGATGAGGGCGAGGCGCGCGGCGCGCTCGACGTCTTCTTCACCGAGCGCCGCTTCGGCGCGACGACCGTGGTGCTGGAGGAGTTCCTCGAGGGCGAGGAGCTCTCGCTGCTCGCCCTCTGCGACGGCGAGAACGTGGTGCCGCTCGCCCCCGCCCAGGACTACAAGCGGATCTTCGACGGCGACCAGGGGCCGAACACCGGCGGCATGGGGAGCTACTCGCCGGTGCCGGGGTTCGGCGCGGTGGAGGTCGAGGAGATCGTCGAGCGCGTGCACCGGCCGGTCGTCGCCGCGATGGCAGAGCGCGGCACCCCCTTCCACGGCGTCCTCTACGCCGGGCTGATGATCGGCGCCGACGGTCCCAAGGTGCTCGAGTTCAACGCCCGCTTCGGCGACCCCGAGACGCAGGCGGTGCTGCCGCGGCTGCGCTCCGACCTGGTCGATCTATTCCGCGCCGCGCGTGAGCCGGGCGGCCTCGCCGGGATGAGCGCCGACTTCGACGACGACTGGGCGGTGACCGTAGTGCTCGCCTCGGCGGGCTACCCGGAGAGCTCCTCGAGCGGCGACGCGATCCGCGGGCTGGCCGAGGCGGCCGAGATCGCCGAGGTGACCCACGCCGGGACCGCCGAGCGCGACGGCGAGATCGTCACCGCCGGGGGGCGCGTCCTCAACGTCACTGCGCTCGGCCCCGACCCGGCCGCGGCGCGCGATCGCGCGTACGATGCGGCGGGGCGGATCTCCTTCGACGGAATGCAGGTCCGCAGCGACATCGCCGCCCGCGCGGTCGAACGCGTCTCCAGTCCCTGACCCCGATCCGAGAGGAAGCACCCGACATGAGCGACATCGCCGATCCCGATCAGACCGAGGTCCAGCTGGAGCAGATCGAGGAGAACTTCGCCCAGTTGGCCGGACCGCTGGTCGGGATCATCATGGGGTCGAAAAACGACATGGAGAAGATGCTCCCGGCGGAGAAATATCTCTCCGAACAGGGGATCAAGTCGGAAGTCCATGTGATGAGCGCCCACCGCGACCCGGAGAAGGTGCGCGAGTTCTGCATGACCGCCCGGGCGCGCGGGCTGAAGGTGATCATCGCCGGCGCCGGGATGTCGGCGGCGCTGCCGGGGGTCGCCGCCGCGCAGAGCGACCTACCGGTGATCGGCGTGCCGATCCTCGGCAAGAGCCTCGGCGGGCTCGATGCGCTGCTCTCGGTGGCACAGATGCCACCCGGGATCCCGGTCGCCTGCGTGGCGATCGACGGGGCGAAAAACGCCGGCGTGCTGGCGGCGCGGATAATCAACGCGTGATCTCGCGCTACACCCGACCGGAGATCGGGGCGGTCTGGACCCAGCAGGCAAAGCTGGAGACCTGGCTCGAGGTCGAGCTCGCCGCCACCGAGGCGTGGGCGGCGGAGGGTGTCGTCCCGCCCGAGGTCGCGGCGGCGGCGCGTGAGCGCGCCGCCTTCACGGTCGAGGCGGTCGACGAGCGGGAGAAGGTCACCGACCATGACGTCGCCGCCTTCGTCGACGTGGTCGCCGGCTCGGTCGGCCCGGAGGGCGCGCGCTGGATCCACTACGGGCTGACCTCCTCCGACGTGCTCGACACGGCGCTGGCGCTGCAGCTGCGGCGGGCGGGCGAGATCCTCGTCCCCGACGCGCGCGCCTACCGCGACGCGCTGATCGCGCGGGCGCTGGAGGAGCGCGACACGCTCTGCGTCGGCCGCACCCACGGGGTGCACGCCGAGCCGACCACCTTCGGGCTTCGCCTGGCGGGCTTCGCCTTCGAGGCCGACCGCAACCTGCGCCGCCTCGAAAAGGCCTTCGAGCAGCTCGCCTACGGCAAGCTCTCGGGCGCGGTCGGCACCTACGCCTCGGTGCCGCCCGCGGTCGAGGCGCGGGTGATGGAGAAGCTCGGGCTGCGGCGTGAGGACGTCGCCACCCAGGTGATCCCCCGCGACCGCCACGCCGAGCTGACCGCGACGATCGCGCTCGCCGGGGCGGGGCTGGAGCGCTTTGCGACCGAGGTGCGCAACCTGCAGAGAACCGAGGTACGCGAGGTGGAGGAGCCGTTCCGGGCGGGCCAGAAGGGCTCCTCGGCGATGCCCCACAAGCGCAACCCGATCCGCACCGAGCGGGTCACCGGGCTCGCCCGGGTGCTGCGCGGCTACGCCCAGACCGGCTTCGAGGACGTCGCCCTCTGGCACGAGCGCGACATCTCCCATTCCGGTGCCGAGCGGGTGATCCTGCCCGACGCGACGATCCTGCTCGACTACATGCAGGATCTGGCGACCAAGGTGGCGACGGGGATGACGCTGCACCGCGAGCGGATGCTCGCCAACCTGAACCTCACCCACGGCGCGCTCTTCAGCCAGCGCGCGCTGACCGCCCTGGTCGAGTCGGGGATGACCCGCGACGACGCCTACCGGGTGGTCCAGGAGAACGCCCAGAAGGCCTGGGACACCGGGACCGAGTTTCGCGACCTGCTCGCCGAGGCGGCGCCACAGCTCGACCTCGACGCGGTCTTCGACCACGGGGCCTATCTGACGCATCTGCCCGAGATCTTCGGGCGGCTCGAAGCGTTACAGGGATAGATGCAGCGGACGGCGCGGCCCGCGGCTAAGCTTCGCGCGTGATCCTCTACACCTGTGGGAAAAAGACGACGGGGCCGGGCCTTCTCCATCCCTGCGCGAAGGCAGGAGACGCACTCGACGCGGCGGGATACGAGTACGAGCTGAAGAAGGTCGACGGCTACCGGATGATGCCCTGGACCTGGGGCAGCCGCAAGCAGGATCGCAAGGAGGTGCGCGAGCTGAGCGGCACCGACGAGGTCCCGATCCTCGTGCTCGACGACGGCGAGGTCATCTCCGGCTCCGGCACGATCGCCAAGTGGGCGAAGGAGCACCCGGCCTCACGCGGCAAGTAGTCGGGCTCGGCCTCTGCCGCCTCAGAGATTCGCGAACACCGCCACGATCACGGTCACAAGGGCGAGGATGAGCGTCCCGATCAGCCCTCCACCGACCTGCATGGTGAGGCGCATGAAGCTGTCGAGTTTGTCGTCCATGCGATCGAACCTCCGGTCCAGCGCGTCGAACTTGCCGTCCATGGCACCGAATTGACGGGCAACCTCGTCGAAGCGCCGATCAACTTCGCGGAACTTCCGGTCGACCTCGTCGAAGCGTTCATCGACGCGTTTGAAGCGCTCGTCGGTGGTGGCCGCCAAGGTGTCGATACGCCCGTTCACCTGGGCGAATCCCACGTCCATGCGGACGAAGCCGTCGTCGACCTTCGTCTCCAGCGCCTCCAATTTCTCGTCGGTCCAACTCATCGTCGTCATGGTTACCAACGTAGACATCTAGTTTCAACGGGTGGCGCGTGAATTGGCACATTTGTGTGTCAATTCCGGGTCAATTGAGGGTCGGGGGTCGGCGGCGTGGACTAAGACGCAGCGAGAGCCGGCTCAAGGGCGGGGGCGCGCGACTCGACCACGACCGGGGTGCCGGCGCGGGGCGAGAAGGTGATGTTGCGACGGCCGGTGCGCTCGGGGCGCGGGTCGACCTTGCGCAGCTCGCAGCGGGAGATCACCTCGCTGAGGACGATCCGCATCTCGAACTCGGCGAAGGCGGCGCCGAGGCAGCGACGGATGCCGCCGCCATAGGGGATCCAGGCGTAGGTCTCGGGCGGGGTGTCGAGGAAGCGCTCGGGGCGGAAGGCGTAGGGCTCGGGGTAGAGAGCCGGGTCGGTGTGGGTGAGCCAGATCGCCGCGGTGACGTCGGTGCCGGCGGGCAGCTCGAGGTCGTCGGTGACCAGGTCCTCGGCGAGGCGCCGACCGGCCAGCGGCACCACCGGGCGAAGGCGCAGCGACTCGGCGATCGTCGCCTTCAGGTAGGCGTCCTCCCCGGCGGCGAGCGAGTCGCGCAGGCGGCCGAGCTCGAGCGGGTGGCGGAGCAGCAGGTCGAAGATCCAGGCGAGCGCCGTCGCCGTCGTCTCGTGTCCGGCGAGCAGCAGCGTCATCAGCTGGTCGCGGAGCTCCTTGTCGTCCATCTCGGAGCCGTCCTCGAAGCGGGCGGTCATCAGCATCGAGAGGATGTCGTCGCGCTCCTCCAGGTCGGGGCGCAGACGGTGCTCGGCGATCTCGGCGAAGAGCGCCGCGTCGACCTCGGTGAGCTGCTCCCGCACCGACTCGAAGGGGTCACGCCCGCGGCGGCGGGCCAGCAGCGCGAGGAGCACCATCCGGGTGGAGCCGGTCTCGGCGAGCAGATCGCGCAGCAGCACCCGCAGGCGGTCGAGCCGCGGCCCCTCGGTGACGCCGAAGACAACGCGCAGGATCACCTCCAGGGTCACCGCCTGCATCCGCGCGTGGATCGGGAACTCGCGGCCGAGCTGCCAGGAGTCGATCTCGGCGGTGACGATCTCCCCGACCACCCCCTCGTAGGAGCGCATCCGCTCACCGTGGAAGGGGGGCAGCATCAGGCGGCGACGGGCGATGTGCTCCTCGCCGGTCAGCAACAGCACCGAGCGCGGGCCGAGCACCGGTTCGAGCTGGAAGCTGCGCCCCGGCGGCAGGCCGTTGCGGCGCTCCGTATATAGGGCCTTGACCGCGGCCGGGTCGGAGACCATCACCATCGGCCGCTCGAAGCCGAGGAAGCGGACGCTGAAGGCGGGGCCGATCCGCTCGCGATTGCGCGCCATGAAGGCGAGCGGCCGGAAGCTCCAGGCCAGGGTCTGCATCAGCGGGCTCTGCGCGGGTTCGGGCGGCAGCGGCACGGCCCGATCATCCCACGCTTTGGCCAGATGATTGATTCCTAATTCCCGCACACCCGGATGGCGGTCCTGACACGGCGCATCGAGCGACCGAGGGGAGCGGTGCGAGCGCGAAGCGCGAGTTCCTCGGGCTTGCCTTTGCCACCAGGCAAAGGTTGCGCCCTGCGTCCTTGACCTGCTTGGTCAGGACCACCCCCGGTCACACCCGAATTAGGAATCAATCATCTAGCATCGGGGCGGTGCCGTCCCTCAGCGATCTGAAGCTCCTCTCCTCGGGCAAGGTCCGGGAGATCTACGAGTGGGAGGACGACCTGCTGATGGTCGCCTCGGACCGGATCTCCACCTACGACGTCGTCATGCCGACGCCGATCCCCGACAAGGGAAAGGTGCTGAACCGGATGTCGATCTTCTGGTTCGGGCTGACCGAGGACATCGTCCCCAACCACTACATCTCCGACGACGTCCCCGAGGAGGCGGCCGAACGGGGGATGCGGGTCAAACGGCTGGAGATGTACCCGGTCGAGTGCATCGTCCGCGGCTACCTGACCGGCTCGGGCTGGAAGGAATACAAGGAAGGCGGCGCGGTCTGCGGGATCGAGTTGCCGCCGAACCTGCTCGAGTCCGACCAGCTGCCGGAGCCGATCTTCACCCCTTCGACCAAGGCCGAGATCGGCGACCACGACGAGAACGTCGACTTCGACCGCGCCGCCGAGATCATCGGCGACCGGGCGCTGCTCGAGGAGCTCGCCCGGGTCTCGATCGAGGTCTACAAGCGCGGCGCCGAACAGGCCGCCGCGCACGGGATCCTGCTCGCCGACACCAAGTTCGAGTTCGGCCGCTCCGCGGGCGCCGAGATCGTCCTCGGCGACGAGGTCCTGACCCCGGATTCCTCTCGCTTCTGGCCGGCAGACAGCTGGGAGCCCGGCAAGACTCCCCCCTCCTTCGACAAGCAGTATGTGCGCGACTGGGCGACCGGCCAGGGCTGGGACAAGAAGCCGCCCGCGCCGGAGCTGCCGCCCGACGTGGTCGAGCAGACGCGGGCCAAATACGTCGAGGCCTACGAGCGGATCACGGAGCAGAGCTTCTGATGCGGGGCGGCTCGCGCTCGCATGGCTAAGGCGCGGGTCCTGATCCGGCCCAAGGAGGGGATCCTCGACCCCCAGGGCAAGGCGGTCGAGCGGGCGCTGCCGGCGCTCGGCTTCGAGGGCATCGGGCACGTCCACGTCGGGCGGATGGTCGAGCTCGAGGCCGACGACCTGGAGCAGCTCGGCGAGCTCTGCGAGAAGCTGCTCGCCAACCCGCTGATCGAGGATTACGAGATCCAGCCCCTGTGATCTGGGGCGTCCTCCAGTTCCCCGGGTCGTGCGACGAGCAGGACGCGTTGCACGCGTGTGAGGTGGTCGGCGACGAGGCGCGCCTCGTCTGGCACGAGGAGCGGGACCTGGGTGGCGTCGACGGCGTCGTCGTCCCCGGCGGCTTCTCCTACGGCGACTACCTGCGGGCCGGGGCGATCGCCCGCTTCTCGCCGGCGATGGAGGCGGTCGCCGAGCTGGCCGCGGCGGGCGGCCCGGTGCTGGGGATCTGCAATGGCTTCCAGGTCCTCTGCGAGGCGGGCCTCCTCCCCGGCGCCCTGCTCCGCAACCAGGAGCTCCGCTTCATCTGCAAGCAGACCGATCTGCTCGACGCGGACGGGCGGACGCTTTCGATACCGATCAAGCACGGGGAAGGGCGGTACTACGCGCCGGAGGGGATGCTCGACGCGCTGGAGGCCAACGGGCAGGTCGCCTATCGCTACGCAGACGGGCACAACGCGAACGGCTCGTCCCGCGACATCGCCGGGGTGCGCAACGAGCGCGGCAACGTGGTCGGGCTGATGCCGCATCCCGAGCACGCGGTCGACCCGTTGACCGGCTCGACCGACGGCCGCGTCGTCTTCGAAGACCTCGAACGGTTCGCCACGTGAGCGAGCCGACCGCCCGCCACCGCGAGCTCGGCCTCACCGACTCCGAGTACGAGCTGATCGTCGAGAAGCTGGGCCGCGAGCCGAACGCGGTCGAGCTGGCGATGTTCAGCCTGCTCTGGTCAGAGCACTGCGCCTACAAGCACTCGCGCAAGCTGCTGCGCCGGCTGCCCACCGAGGGGCCGCGCGTGGTGATGGGGCCAGGCGAGAACGCCGGCGCCGTGGATGTCGGCTCCGGCCACGCGGTCGCCTTCAAGGTCGAGTCCCACAACCACCCGAGCGCGGTCGAGCCCTTCCAGGGCGCGGCGACCGGGGTCGGCGGGATCCTCCGCGACGTCTTCGCGATCGGCGCCCGGCCGATCGCCGTCCTCGACAGCCTCCGCTTCGGCGAGCTCGACTCGGTCCGCTCGCGCCACCTGCTCGACGGCGCGGTGCGCGGGATCGGCCACTACGGCAACTCGATCGGCGTGCCGACGGTCGGCGGCGAGATCTACTTCGAGGAGCCCTACGAGCACAACTGCCTGGTCAACGCGATGTGCATCGGCTTCGCCAAGACGGAGGAGATGGTGCGCGCGGCGGCCGCCGGGGTCGGCAACGCGGTGGTGCTGATGGGGGCGACGACCGGGCGCGACGGGATCGGCGGCGCCTCGGTGCTCGCCTCGGCCGAGCTCGGCGAGGGCGATGACGCAAAGCGCCCGACCGTGCAGGTCGGCGATCCCTTCGAGGAGTCGAAGGTGCTCGAGTGCTGCCTCGAGCTGCTGGCCAAAGGCCTCTTGGTGTCGTTGCAGGACCTCGGCGCCGCCGGCCTCACCTCCTCGGCGGGCGAGATGGCCTCGGCGGGCGGGGTCGGGATCGACATCGACGTCGCCGCGGTGCCGCTGCGCGAGGCCGACATGGAGCCCTTCGAGATCATGGTCTCGGAGTCCCAGGAGAGGATGCTGGCGGTGGTCGAGCCGGGGCGCGTCGCCGAGGTGCGGGCGGTCTGCGAGAAATGGCAGACGGGGTCGGCCGAGATCGGCGTCGTCACCGACAGCGGGCGGATCCGCATCCTCAAGGGCGGCGAGGTCGTCGGCGACATGCCGGTCGAGGCGCTGGTCGACGGCTGCCCGCTGTACGACCTCGAGCCGGCAGCGCCGGAGGGCTGGATCTACGGCAACCGCGAGACGCTGTCGTCGGACGCCGGGTCCGAGGAGACGCTGCTGGCCCTGCTCGCGGCGCCGAGCATCGCCTCGAAGAAGTGGGTCTTCCAGCAGTACGACGCGGTCGTCGGCTCGCGCACGGTGCGCCGCCCGGAGTCCGCCGACGCCGCCGTCCTACAGCTACCCGAGTCCGGCAACGCGATCGCGGTCTCGATCGACGGCAACGGCCGGCGGGTCGCCTGCGAGCCCTACAACGGGACCGTCGAGGCGGTGCTCGAGTGCGCCCAGAACCTCGCCTGCGTCGGCGCCGAGCCACTCGGCCTGACCAACTGCCTGAACTTCGGCAACCCGGAGAAGCCGGTCACCGCCTGGCAGCTCGACCGCGCCGTAAGCGGCCTCGCCGCGATCTGCGAGGAGCTCGGCGTGCCGGTCGTCGGCGGCAACGTCTCCCTCTACAACGAGGGGCCCGACGGGCCGATCTACCCGACCCCGGTGGTGGCGATGGTCGGCGAGCTGCCCGACCCGGCGCGCACGGCGCCCTCCTCGTTCGCCCGGGAGGGCGACGCGATCGGTCTGCTCGGACCGTTCGCGCCGACCCTGCACGGCTCGGAGCTGGCGAAGCAGCGCGGCGAGCTCGAGGCCGGGCTGCCGGAGCCCGACGTCGCCGCGGTCGCGGCGACGTGCGCGACGGTCCGCGAGGCGGTCCGCGCCGGGCGCGTCGCCTCCGCCCACGACGTCTCCGACGGCGGCCTTGCCTGCGCGCTCGCCGAGTGCGCGATCGGCGCCGGCGTCGGCTGCCGTGCCGACCTCCAGGACCTGCGCGAGCGGGGTTGCTCACCGGAGGAGGCGCTCTTCGGCGAGGGGCCGGGCGGTTTCGTCCTCAGCGGTGGGCGGGCGGAGCTCGAGGCGCTCGGCGCGCTGGTGATCGGCGAGGTCGGCGGCACCACGATCGAGCTCGCCGCCGGCGACCGCAGCCTCATCGTCGGATTGACCGACGCGACCGAGGTCTGGCGCTCGCTGGACGCTCGGGCCGAAGCGGTGGCCTAGCAGCGTTCGGCCGACTACCGTGGGCGCATGAGGCGTCTCGCCCTCGTCTTTCTCGCAATCGCGCTGGTGGCACCCGCGAGCGCGAGCGCCGCCAGATCGCCCGCGCTGAAGATCTCCGCCGGTTCGGCGCACGTCGGCAGCCGGGTGACCGGCTGGTTCGTCGTCCGGAACACCGGAGCCCGGGACGTGGGGCGCAGGCAGGCGATGGTCATCATGTCGACCCACGGCCAGGCGATCCTGGTCCAGAAGTCGACGGTGCCCTCGCTTCGGCCCGGCGCCCGCAAGCGGGTGCCGATCTCCGCGGCGCTGCCCGGCCTCGCCACCGGGACCTGGTCGATTGAAGCCTGCCTGGTCGGTCGCTGTCGCGAACTCGGCCGGGTGGCGATCGGCGTCGAGGGGGGCCCGCCCGCTCCCGCCCAACCGTCGATCCCTGGATCATCCCCTCCTTCGCCGGTCCCGGAGGAACCGCTCACCTACACCCCCGGCGAACCCTTCCACCACACCGCCGGGTCGGTCGAATACTGGGGCTTCGTCCCCTACTCCTATGACCCGGCCACGCCGACGCCGCTGCTGATCTGGCTGCACGGCTGCGGCGGCGAAAGCTCGGGCGATATCTGGGTCGTCGACCCCGGGGAACTGGAAGGGGAACCGCAAGACTGGCTGACGCTGGCACTGGGCGGCCGCGAAGGAGGGTGCTGGGACCCGCCCGCGGACGAATCGAAAGTGCTGGAAGCGCTCGCCAACTTCGAGACCCACTTCAACGTGAACCCGAAAAGGGTGATCCTCGGCGGCTACTCCTCGGGCGGCGACCTCGCCTACCGCACCGGCTTCTTCCACTCCTCCACCTTCGCCGGCCTCCTGATCGTCAACAGCGCCCCCTTCCGCGATACCGGCGCGACCGAAGCGGAACTCCTGGGCGCGGCGACGACCAAGTTCCACATCCTGCACCTCGCCCACGAAGAGGACGAGACCTACGAACTGGCCGAAGTCCGGTCGGAGGTGGAAGCCGTCAAAGACGCCGGCTTCCCGATCGAACTGATCGAAGTCCCCGGCGAACATTGGAACGATCCCGGCGACATCGTCGAAGGCGCCCCGGTCCCCGGCACCGACGCCGACATCCTCACCTACCTACTTCCGCATATAGACGAAGGCTGGGAATCGCCGTAGGCTTCGTCCCTGACTTGCATTCAATTTGGGGAGAGAGATGAAGAAACGACTGTGTCTGATCCTGGCGATCGTGGCCGCATTCACGGCCTTCGTCGGTGTCTCGTCCGCGTCGGCCGCAACCGAATTCGGCAGCGGCTGCGCAGCTGAAGAAGGCGAAGAATTCCTCGATCTGATCTCGACGGGGCACGGTCCCGGAAGCCCGCTCCCGGTCACCGCCCCCATCTCGGGCGTGGTCACCGAATGGCGTCTGAACTTGGGCTTGAGCACCGGACCGGTCCCGCCGGAACTCGAAGAATTCATCGGGGCCTTGTACGGACAGAAACTGCAGATCTTCAGCGACGCCGGGGGCGGCAACTACACGCTGACCGCGGAAAGTGCGCCGACGAGCCGGCTCAATCTCAGCGGCACGACCACCAGTACCACCCGTCTCCCGATCAAGGCCGGCCAATATCTTGGCCTCAGGGGAAATTTCTTCACCTTCTACTGCGAAACCTCCAGCGCGGCCGACAAGCTCGGCTACATCGAAGGTCCGCCCTTCCCGTCGGTCGGCTCGACCGCGCACTTCGAAACCACGGAAGGGTTCCAGGTCCCGGTGGTGGCGAGGATCGAGCCCGATGTCGACGGCGACGGCTACGGGGACGAAACGCAGGACCAATGTCCCCAGAGCGCCGCGTATCAGACGCCCTGCCCGGTGGTGACGATCAGCTCGCTGCCGACGGTGGCCAAGAACGCGGTGACGCTCTATGTCTCGACCAGCCTCTCGGCGCCGGTCGGGGTGACGGCGAGCGTCAAGCTCCCGAAGGGGAAGCCGGTGACGCTCACGGCCGCCGCGCAGACGGTGGCACCCGGATCGCTGACGCCGTTCAAGATCACCCTGAACAGCAAGGTGAAGAAGGCGCTGAAGGAACTGCCGAAGAGCAAGTCCCTGAAGATGTCGATCACCGCCAGCGCGACCAACGTCACCGGGGCGCCGAGCACCTCGGTGAAGACGGTCAAGCTGAAGGGTCAGGCGAAGCCGAAGAAAAAGTAGCCCGCTGGACGGGTGTCTCGGCGCGACTGCGTCGGGGCACCCGTCCGGGCACGGCCACCCCCGCTGCTACCCTCCGCGGGTAGGCGCTCCGCCTGCGCGTCCCGTCGTCCCGACCTTGCGAGGAAAACGCGCTCCTTGACCACGTTCGAGCGGTTCCCGACCGACCGCGACGGCCCCCGCGACGAATGCGGGGTGTTCGGCGTATACGCACCCGGCCACGACGTCTCCCGGCTCGCCTACTTCGCGCTCTACGCGCTGCAGCACCGCGGCCAGGAGTCGGCCGGGATCGCCACCTGCGAGGGCGGCCACATCACGACGCTGCGCGACGCGGGGCTCGTGTCCCAGGTCTTCGACGAGGAGAAGCTGCGGGCGCTGGAGGGCGACATGGCGATCGGCCACGTGCGCTACTCGACCACCGGCGGCGGCTCGTGGGAGAACGCGCAGCCGGTGTGGCGCGACGACGGCCGCGAGGTGGCGCTCGCCCACAACGGCAACCTGACCAACGCGGTCGAGCTGTGGGGTGAGCTGAAGGGGCGCGGGATCGACTTCCGCGGCACCTCCGACTCGGAGGTGATCGCCGCCCTCCTCTCCTCGCATGGGGGCAAGCTGATCGAGGACGCGGTCGCCGACGTGATGCCACGGCTGGAGGGCGCCTACTCGACCGTGGTGATGACCAAGCACGCGATCGTCGCCTTCCGCGATCCGCACGGCATCCGGCCACTCAGCCTCGGCCGACTGGGCGACCGCTTCGTCGTCGCCTCCGAGAGCTGCGCCTTCGACATCATCGGCGCCGAGCTGATGCGCGAGGTCCACCCCGGCGAGCTGGTCAGCCTGACCGAGCGGGGGTTGGAGACGCGGCAGGTGGTGAAGGGCGTGAGGCGCTCGACCTGCGTCTTCGAGCACATCTACTTCTCCCGCCCCGACAGCCGGCTGGAGGGCAACGTCCTGCAGCAGGTGCGCGGCAGGATGGGCGAGATCCTCTGGCGCGAGGCGCCGGTCGAGGCCGACCTGGTGATCTCGGTGCCGGACTCGGGGAACCCGGCGGCGGCGGGCTTCGCGCGCGCCTCGGGACTGCCCCGCGACGACGGCCTGATCAAGAACCGCTACGTCGCCCGCACCTTCATCCAGCCCGGACAGGAGCTCCGCAAGCACGGACTGCGCCTCAAGTTCAACCCGCTGCCGGAGATCGTCGCCGGCCAACGGATCGTCGTCGTCGACGACTCGATCGTGCGCGGCAACACCACCCGGCAGATCGTCGGGATGCTGCACGGGGCGGGCGCCCGCGAGGTGCACATGCGGATCTCGGCGCCGCCGATCCGCAACCCCTGCCACTACGGGGTCGACATGTCGACCCGCGAGGAGATGATCGCCCACGGCCGCACGGTCGGGGAGATCGCCGACGAACTCGATGCCGACAGCCTCGCCTACCTCTCGCTGGAGGGTGTCTACGAGGCGATCGAAGGCAGCCCCGAAGACCACTGCGACGCCTGCTTCAGCGGCCACTACCCGCTCGGCGACCCCGAGGACGCGAACGGCAAGTTCGCCCTGGAGGACATCGCCGTCCTCCCTGCAACGCCATGAGTGCGTTCGCAGTTGGTTCCGGATAGCGGAACGAAGTGCGAACTCAAACCGAGTTCCGGCTGGTGGTGCTGGCTTCGGGGAACGGCACCAACCTGCAGGCGATCCTCGATCGGCTGCACGGGCGCGACGGCTTCGCGGTGGTCGGTGTCGGGTCGGACAAGCGCGAGGCGCGGGCGCTGGGGCGGGCGCGCGAGGCGGCGGTCGAGACCGCCGTCTTCCCGCGCGAGGAGTTCGCCGACCGGGCGGCGCGCGACCTCGCGATGGGCGACTGGATCGCGGGGCTGGCGCCCGACCTCGTCGTCCTCGCCGGCTACATGCAGCTGCTGAGCCCCGGCTTCGTCGGCCGTTTCCGGGATCGCATCGTCAACATCCACCCCGCCCTGCTGCCCGCCTTCCCGGGGCTCGACGCGGTCGGCCAGGCGCTGGCGGCGGGGGTCGACGTCACCGGCGTCACCGTCCACTTCGTCGACGAGGGGGTCGACACGGGGGCGCCGATCCTCGCCCGCGAGGTGGCGGTGCCGGCGAGCCGCGACCGCGAGGAGCTCGAAAACGCGCTCCATGCGGTCGAGCACGAGCTCTACCCGGAGGCGATACGCATGTTGGCGCGGGGCGAAGCTAGGATCGCCGCTCGATGAGCGAGACCGCCGCGGACACCGGCAGGGAGGCAGGCGACGCCGAGAGCGGCGACGCGATCCGCGTCCGCCGCGCGCTCGTCTCCGTCTCCGACAAGACCGGGGTCGTCGACCTCGGCCAGGCGCTGGCGGCGCTCGGGGTCGAGATCCTCTCCACCGGCGGCACCGCGACGGCGCTGCGCGAGGCGGGGATCGAGGTCACCGATGTCTCCGAGTTCACCGGCCAGCGGGAGATCCTCGACGGCCGCGTGAAGACGCTCCACCCGCGCCTCCACGCGGCGCTCCTGGCGCGGCGCGACGACCCGGCGCACATGGACGTGCTCGCCGCCGAGGGGATCGAGCCGATCGACCTCGTCGTCGTCAACCTCTACCCCTTCGAGCAGACGATCGCCGCCGAGGGCGTCGACGAGCGGACCGCGATCGAGAACATCGACATCGGCGGGCCGACGATGATCCGCGCCGCGGCGAAGAACCACGAAGGCGTCGCCGTCGTGGTCAAGCCGGAGGCCTACGACGCGGTCTGCGCCGAGCTCGAGGAGTCGGGCGGGGAGATCTCCGGCTCGACCCGCCACTGGCTCGCCAACGAGGCCTTCGCCCAGACCGCCCGCTACGACGCCGCGATCAGCCGCTGGTTCTCGATCTCCTACGAGCACGAGGACTTTCCGGAACACCTCGCGGTCGCCTACGAGAAGGTGCTCGACCTCTCCTACGGCGAGAACCCGCACCAGCGGGCGGCGCTCTACTCGGAGGCGGGGGCACGCAGCCACATCCTCTCGCGGGTGCAGAAGCTGCACGGCAAGCCACTCTCCTTCAACAACGTGCTCGACCTCGACGCGGCACGCTCGCTCTGCGCCGACTTCGAGCCGCCCGCCTGCGTGATCGTCAAGCACAACAACCCGTGCGGAGTGGCGATCGGCGGCGACCTCGGCGAGGCCCACCGCAAGGCGCGCGCCTGCGACCCGATGTCGGCGTACGGCGGCGTGCTCGCCTTCAATCGGCCGATCGGCAAGGAGGTCGCCGCGGAACTGAACGCGACCTTCGTCGAGGTCGTGATCGCGCCCGGCTACGACGAAGAGGCGCTGCTGATCCTGCAGCAGAAGGAGCCGATCCGCATCCTCTCCGAAGAGGAGCCGCGGCGCGTCGACCCGGCCGAACGCGATTACAAGAAGGTGCTCGGCGGGGTGCTGATCCAGGAGCTGGACGACACGCCCGACGCCCGCGAGGCGATGGAGGCGGTGACCCAGACCAAGCCGACCGAGGCGCAGTGGGACGACATGCTCTTCGCCTGGACCGTCTGCCGGCGGGTGCGCTCGAACGCGATCGTGATCGCCAAGGACGGCGCGACGCTGGGGATCGGCGCCGGACAGATGAGCCGCGTCGACTCGGTGCGCCTGGCGGTCGAGAAGTGCCGCGAGGCGCGCGGCGAGGAGGCCGCGGCGCTGCTCGCCGAGTCGGCGCTCGCCTCCGATGCCTACTTCCCCTTCGCCGACGGCCCCGAGCTGGGGATACAGGCCGGCGTCACCGCGGTGATCCAGCCCGGTGGCTCGATCCGCGACGACGAGGTCGTCGCCGCCTGCGATGCCCTCGGCGTGGCGATGGTCTTCACGCGGCACCGACATTTCCGCCACTAGCTGTTCCTTATGGTCTCCAGAGGACCATAAGGAACAGCTGCATCGCACCCGCGCTAGGCGCCCTCGACCCGCGGCACCACCTCGACCCCGAGCTCGGCGAGCTTGCGGTCGAACTCGATCACGCGCGTCGTGTCGACGTAGTAGTCGTGCTGCTCGACGACCTTGCCCCAGCGGGTGCGGAGGATGAGGACGGTGCTGTTCTCGTAGATGCGGGTGCCATCGGGGGCGTCGGCGTGGTCGTCGAAGCGGACCCACATGGTCAACGCCCAGAGCGGTCCGCTGGTCGTGATCTGGCGGAGCTCGCCCTGGATGCCGGCCGCGGTGAAGTTCTGCAGGAAGCGGTCCATGCCCGCCCGGCCGACCCAGTCACCGGACCAACGGTGCGGTCCCTCGTTGAAGTGGAGGACGAAATCGTCGGCGTAGGCGTCGAGCAGGGCGGTGTGGTCGCCTGCGTTCAGCTTGGCGACGTCGCGGGAGAAGCGGAGGAGCAGAAGGCGCGGGAGAAGGGCGCGGGCACCGAGGGCGAGGGCTGCGCCGGCGAGTGCGGAGCGCAGTCTCATCCCCGGCTCAGCCTTGTTCCGGTTCCAGGTTGACGCCGTTCTTCAGGTGCGGGTCGAGGACCTGTTCGGCGCTCGTCCTCAGCAGGTTCCATTCCGCCGGGCAGCTGACCGCGCGTTCTTCCGGCAGGACTTCGTTTTCGACGAACGCCTGCAGGATCGCTTCGTTGGAGCCGCCGATCCAGCAGAGGATGTTGTCGGCGCGTTGGCGGTCGAAGGAGTGGTTGTCGGCGTATTCGGCCAGTTTCGGCGGGTTCTGGCGGCCGGAGAAGTTGAGCCAGAATTCGGCCGCCTCGGCGGCGTAGCTCGCGCCTTCTTCGGCGAGCAGCAGCACCACGGTGGCGAGCCCGTCGGCGGCGTCCTCTTCGCGGCCCAGCACCGGCAGTTCGAAGTTGTGGATCAGGGCGTGCCCGAACTCGTGGGCGAAGATGAAGCTGTTGACGGCCCCCACCGCTTCGCCGAGTTCTTCCTGGCTCTGTTCCGGGTTCGCCTGGGCGATCACCCCGAGCACCACGGTCGCGAATTCGTAGGGCAGCGTGATCGAGTTGTCTTCCGGGTTGAAGAAGGGGCCGCCACCGAAGCCATTGACCCCCTTCACCGTCAGCGTGTTCGGCAGTTCGAAGGCCGAGGCCAGGGACTTGGCGAGGTACTCGGTTTCGCTCGCTTTCAGCATTTCGTAGCCGACCTGGTTGGCTTCGCCGCGCGGCTTCTGCCATTTGACGACGACCTCGCCGGTGTTCGGAGACGTCGTCGCTTCTTCTTCTTCGGCGTTCGCGGTCGTGGAGGTGCCTTCTTCTTCGGAGCCGGCGCTGCTCGCCGCGGCGGTCGTGCCGGAGTCGGTGCTGCCGCCGCTCGACGATCCGCCACCGCCGCAGCCGGCGGCGATCAGCAGGAGCGCGGCAAGGGCCGCCCCGGCGAGGAGCAGACGTCGCAGCAGACCCTGACGATCGTGACGGGACACGGCCGAGAGTCTATGTCGGAGCAGGCGATCGGTGTGTGAACCTCGGGGGAGGACCCGGGCGCTCGAACTCCTATCCCGCCCCCATCGCGGCCTGTGCCTCGACAAGTTTGGCGCGCACGGTGTCGGTGCCCTCGCGGAAGGCGAGCAGTGGTCTGATGTCCCAGACCACCATCCCGTAGAGCGGGTATTCGACCATCATCTCCAGCAGGGCGGTGTGGGAGTCGGCGTTGACGACGCTGGTGCCGCCACCTTCGAGGAACCCGTAGAGGCAATCGAAGGTGCCGTCGGCCTGCTTGGCATCGAGCCACTCGAGGGCGGCGTCGAACTGCTCGGGACCGGGCGGAAGCGGACCGGGCGTCGCGGTGACGAGGTATTTCATCTCTCCTCCTTCGGTCGGGAGTCGAGCGTCTCACCGTCCGGGCGGCTACCGACAGAGAACCCGGCGAAATTCCACCTCCCGGGAAGGAGCGCTCCAGATGCCCCCGGCGGGACTCGAACCCGCGCCGCGCGGCTTAAAAGGCCGCCGCTCTAACCAACTGAGCTACAGGGGCGAGCGCCCATCGTAGACGGCGGCGGGCGGGGCGGTCAGTAGGGCTCGAGGCCCCGGTCGCCACGGCGCGGCCTAGGATCCGAGGTCTCCAGGGAAACCCCGCGGACCCCTGGGCCCGCGATGACCTGTGCGGCCGCGCGGTCCGCGTCGACCACGAGGTCCTCCGTGGCCTCGGAGACCTCGTTCGCCCTGCTTCCCTCGCCCGCCCTTCGCTCCACGGGGCCCTTCCTGTCCTTCTTCGCCCATCTTGCCGGTACTCCCGGTGGTCCCCTTTGGGCCAGGCGGGCCGACGGACGCCTTCAAGGCAAGGGTGGTCGTAACCCCGATCGACAAGGACACGACCACGGCGGCAGACGTGATCAGCACTCGTGCCGTCGGCAAAGAAGAGAGGCGCTGGGCGAGCGTGCCGGCACCGAGGATGAAGCAGACCGAGGCGGCCGCAAACAAAAGGGAGGCGGCCACGTCGCGGAAGCTGTCGGCGGCCAGGGCAACGACCAGAAGGCCGAGGATCGCGAAGGCCCCTGCCAAGGGGATCGCCAATGCGTCGAGGTGTCGGCCGAGGCCACGAAGACGATCCCAGGCTGGCCCGGGATGGCTCCCTTCGGCATGCTCGGCCATCAGGCATTGCCACTCACTCAGGATATTTTCAGCCTTTCCTTTGTCTCCATACCTGTTCAGGGAGTTCTCTCGTTCGTAGGCGATAAACCAGTTGGACTGCTTCCAGACCTCGACGGCGATGGGCAGGATCATCTCGTCTGCGACCCCGCGATCGAGCAGTCCTTTGCGATAAGAGCCGCTGAACTCCTCGTAGAAATTCAGCACGAGGGTGACCTTGTTCCGATAGCGGAGCTCCAGCGCCTCGAAGGCGGCTCTCTTCCCATTGTCATCAGCGGGCAACTTGGCCGACAGCGTGAAGGCAGGCCAGAAGACCTTCTTGTCGCCTGTCTGCAGGAACAACAGGACCCGGGTGTTCAATTCGGCGAACTCAAGGTCGTAAAGACGCTTGAGATATTCGAAAGTCCGCTCCCGCTTTGCATCGCGGCGCTGGAAGATGAGGGTGCCGGCCACCGTCGGCAGAGAGAAGAGCCCCACCACCGCGAGGACCAAGGCGGACCAGCCTTCGAAGACAGCGAGGAGATTGGCTGAAGGAATTTCGACCATTATGGATTGAGTCTATTAAGTAATCCGGCTGGTTGATAAGATCTGCCGACCATGGATATGGGACCGCTCTTCCCACAACCTCTGACCCTCGAGATCGTCTAGCCGGCCGTCACGTTGGCCTCTCGGTGCGACGCGCCGGAGGGATCGGCGGGCTCAGGAGAGGTCGGGGATGCCCTCGTAGGCGGTGGAGGGCTCGGCGTAGGTGCGCTGGGGGATGCGGCCGGCGGTGCGGGCGAGATGGCCGGCGTCGACGGCGGCGCGGAGGGCGCGGGCCATCGCGGTCGGCTCGGCGGCGCCGAAGATGGCGCTGGCGGCGAGGACGGCGGAGCAGCCGAGCTCCATCGCCAGGGCGGCGTCGGAGGCGGTGCCGATGCCGGCGTCGAGGATCACCGGCACCGCGGCGCGCTCGGTGATGATCGCGATGTTGTAGGGGTTGCGGATGCCGGCGCCGGAGCCGATCGGCGAGCCGAGCGGCATCACCGCGGCGCAGCCGACGCCCTCGAGGCGATGGGCGAGGATCGGGTCGTCGTTGGTGTAGGGGAGGACGGTGAAGCCGTCGGCGACCAGCTGCTCGGCGGCGTCGACCAGCTCGACCGCGTCGGGGAAGAGGGTACGGTCGTCGCCGATCACCTCGAGCTTGATCCAGTCGGTGTCGAAGGCCTCGCGGGCGAGCTTCGCGGTGCGCACCGCGTCGCGGGCGGTGTAGCAGCCTGCCGTGTTGGGGAGGACGAAGAGGCCGAGGCGGTCGATCACGTCGAGCACCGAGCCCTCGGCGGCGGGGTCGATGCGGCGCAGGGCGACGGTGACGATCTCGGTCCCGGCGGCGGCGAGCGCCGACTCCATCTGCTCGAGCGAGCGGAAGCCGCCGGTGCCGGCGATCAGCCGCGAGGACCACTCGCGGTCGCCCAGCGTCCAGGTCTCCGCGCCGCCCTGGATCGCGGCGAGCACCTCGACCGCGGCGCCGTCGGCGAGCGGCGTCGAGTCCCACTCGGAGCGGGGCACGACCTCGCCGTCGAGCGCAACCGCGATTCCCCGGCCCGACTCCGGTGCGCCGGCGGCGCGCGCCGCCGCGGCGATCGTCGCGCCCGCCGCGAGCTCCACCATCTCGCCGTTCAGCTCGATCTTCACCGCGCAACCTCCAGGGGGTGGCTGTCCTTCGTAACCCTGTGGGATACAAAGGACACGGACCCCTTGGCGGAGAGGGTCGTGGCGACGGTCTCGGCGGCCAGCGGGGCGAGCAGGATGCCGTTGCGGAAGTGGCCGGTGGCGAGGACGAGGCCGTCGACGACCTCGCTGCGGCCGACGATCGGCAAGTTGTCGGGGGTCCCCGGCCGCAACCCGGCGATCGCGCTCACGAACTCCATCTCGGCGACGTCGGGAAGCACGCGGTAGGCCTCGCGGAGCAGCTCGTGGACCCCGCCCGCGGTGACCACGGTGTCGAAGCCGCGCTCCTCCTGGGTCGCGCCGACGATCAGCCGCCCGTCGGGCCGCGGCACCAGGTAGACGCGCTCGGTGGCCACGATCCGTGAGAGCGCCGGTGGCTCCCCCTCGCGCGGCCGCAGCTCGACCACCTCCCCCTTCACCGGCCGCACCGGCGGCCGCGCCGCTGACGGGAGCCAAGGAGTCTGCCCCGACCACGCCCCGCTGCAGAGGACCACGTTCGCGGCCCGCAGCTCATCGCCGGCGGTGCGGACGCCGGCCAGCCGCTCGCCGTCCCAGATGGCGTCGACGACCTCGGTGCCGGTGCGGAGCTCACCGCCCGCCGCGCGCAGCGCGGCGGCGAGGGCGCGGGCCAGGCGGCGAGGATCGACGCAGCCGTCGCCGCTCGCCAGCACACCGCCGGCGAAGGCCGGGACGAGGCCGGGCTCGAGCTCGCGGCATCGCCGCGGGGTGAGCCACTCGGCGGCGAGACCGAGCTCCCGCTGCAGGTCGTGGCGGCGGCGCAGCTCCCCCGCCTCGTCGCGATCGAGAGCTATATGAAGGGCGCCGCGCCGCTCGTAGCCGGTCCCCACTCCCCCGGCGGCCTCGACCGCAGCGGCAAAATCGTCCCAGAGCCGATCCGAGGCGAGCATCAGCTCCAGCAGCGCGGGCTCGCCGAAGGAGAGCTCGCCGACCGGTGCCAGCATCCCGGCGGCGACGTCGGTCGCGCCCGCGGGTGGCTCGGAACGCTCCAGCACCACCACCCGCGCCCCGGCCTCCGCCGCGCGCCAGGCGCAGGCCAGGCCGATCACGCCGCCGCCGACGAACACGGCGTCGAAAGCCTCGGAACCAGGGGAACTGCCCTTCTCGCTCAACATTGCCTCCGCCGGCATTACCCGGATCAGGTCAGACGGTCGGTGGCCTCGATGCCACCCTCTCAGCCCGGTTCTGTGGGGCTCCCGTTCGCCTTCGATGCTACTCGTTCGCGGGACGCAGGCCATAATCGGGGGGTGAGCTTCTCCCCGCCCGAGAGCCTTGGACCGCTGCGCCGCGAGCGACTCCGCACCGCCCGTCTCTACTTCGTCTGCGACGCGCGGCCTGGCGGCGCCGATCCCGAACCGCTGCTGCGCGCCGCGCTCGGCGGCGGCGTCGACATCGTCCAGCTGCGCGAGAAGCAGCTCGGGCGCGCCGAGATCGAACGCGCCGCCGACACCTTCCGCCGCATCGCCGACACCTACTCGGCGCTCTTCATCGTCAACGACGATCCCGACCTGGCGCGCGCCTGCCGCGCCGACGGCGTCCACGTCGGCCACGACGATGTCTCGGTCGACGAAGCGCGGGCGATCCTCGGCGGCGATGCGATCGTCGGCCAGTCGACCCACTCCGAGGAGCAGATCGCGGCCGCCGAGGAGCGCGACATCGACTACTTCGCGGTCGGCCCGGTCTGGGAGACGCCGACCAAACCGGGGCGGCCGGCGGTCGGGCTGGAGCTCGTCACCCACGCGGCGGAGCGCGCCGCGAAGCCGTTCTTCGCGATCGGCGGGATCGGCCCGCTGAACGCCGGTGAGGTGGTCGCCGCGGGCGCGCGGCGACTTTGCGTGGTGCGGGCGATCCGCGACGCTCCCAATCCCGAAGTCGCCGCCGAAGCCCTGCGGCATGCCTTCGACCACGAAGGCTCGCGGAGGGGTGTGGCGCCTGGTGGCTGAACCGCCGCGCAAGCGCAAGCAGCGCGCGGCACCCCGTCCCACCCCGCGCGAGCGGATGGAAGCGGGCTACGCCAAGGCCGAGGTCCGTAACCAGGCCGCGCGCGAGGCGCTGGTGCCGCTCGCCGAAGGGGAGCGCCCGGCAGTGGTGACGGTCGGCGCGGTGCTCGCCGCCCTGGTCGCGCTCTCGATCGTCCTCGCCTACGCCGCCGGGCTGAAGGTGAACGACTCGACCCCCGCCTTCACCACCGCGGCGGCCCCGGCCCTGATCATGGGCGTCCTCTCCTGGGGGATGTGGCGGGCGCGCTACTGGGCGGTCGTCTGCTTCCAGGCGGTGCTCGTCTTCCTCATCTTCGCCGCGGTATACGGGCTGTTGGTCGAGGCGACCACGGTCGGTGAGTTCGCGGCGACGATCGGCCTGCTCGCCGTCTCCGGCACGCTCTTCTGGCTGATGGTGAAGGCGATGGCCCGCATCCAGATGCCGGAGCGACTGCCGCCGAGCTAACGCCGCGATCGCGGGCCGTCCCCGATCGGGGGGTGGCGCACCGACCGCACCGGACCGGCGCAGGCGGTTCTATAGGCTGGCGTGCCGATGCCTGAGAGCTTCGACACGATCGTGATCGGCGGTGGCCCGGGCGGCTACGTCGCCGCGATCCGCGCCTCCCAGCTGGGCCAGAAGACCGCCGTCGTCGAGCGCGACAAGGCCGGTGGTCGCTGCCTCAACTATGCCTGCATCCCGGCGAAGACGATCCTCCGCTCGGCGGAGCTCTTCGACGAGGCGCGGGGCGGTGCCGAGCTCGGGATCGTGGGCGACGTCGCGATCGACTGGCCCGCGCTGCAGGCACGCCGCGCGAAAGTCTCCGAATCCCTCTCCAAAGGGGTCGAGTTCCTCTGGGACAAGGACAAGGTGACGAAGATCGAGGGCGAGGGCTCGCTCACCGCGGACGGCAACGTGTCGGTGAACGGCGAGGTCTACGAGGCGAAGGCGGTGATCCTCGCGACCGGCTCGGTGGCGCTGCCGATCCCGGGCGTCGAGTTCGGCGGCCGCGTCGTCGACACCTGGGGAGCCTGGTCGCTCGCCGAGCAGCCGCGCAAGATCGCGGTGGTCGGCGCGGGCGCCTCCGGCTCGGAGATCGCCTCCGCCTACGCGCGCCTCGGCACCGAGGTGATCCTGATCGAGATGCTCGACCAGATCCTCCCGGCCGAGGACAAGGACACGGCGAAAATCGTCGAACGGGTCTTCAAGAAACAGGGGATCGAGATCTCGACCGGAGCGCCGGTCGAGAACGTCGAGGTCGGCAAGGGGTCGGTCAAGTTCACCTATGGCGACAAGAGCGCCGAGGTCGACTACCTCTGCGTGGCCGGTGGCCGTGGTCCCGACACCGAGGCGCTGAACCTCAAGGCCGCCGGGGTGAAGCTCGGCGAGCGGGGCAAGATCGAGGTCGATCCCTACGGCCAGACGAGCAACCCGAAGGTCTTCGCGATCGGCGACCTGGTCAATAAAAAGGCCCTCGCCCACAAGGCCGAGGAGGAGGGCGTCGTCGCGGTCGAGCGCGCCGGGGGCGTCGAGACCCACCCGGTCGACCAGGAGCTGCTGGTCGGCGCCACCTTCACCCACCCGCAGGTGGCGAGCGTCGGCCTCACCGAGGCGGCCGCCAAGGAGGCAGGCCACGAGGTGAAGATCGGCAAACAGAAAATCTCCGGTGAGGGCGCCGGCACCGTCTACGACGACAAAGACGGGATCGTGAAGCTCGTCGTCGATGCCAAGTACGGCGAGATCCTCGGCGCCCACATCGTCGGCAACCGGGCCTGCGACATGATCGCCGAGCTGGTCGCCGTGATGGCGCTCGAGGGCGGCGCCCAGGAGCTGGCCCGGATCGTGCATCCGCACCCGACGGTCAGCGAGGCCGTCCTGGATGCAGCAAGAGCGGTCGACGGCTGGGCCATCCACGCCTAGCTGTTCCTTATGCGCCTCATAGGCGCATAAGGAACAGCTGAACGAGGGGCAGCTGCGGCGGGGGCACGATAATCGCGGCATGGCTGAGCGCGCCACCTTCTATTACGACCTCGGCTCGCCCTATGCCTACCTGTCGGCGGAGCGGATCTCGGGACTCTTCAGCGAGGCGGGGCTGGAGCAGCCGGAGTGGCAGCCGATCCTGCTCGGCGCGCTGTTCGCGCGCTTCGACCGCGGCTCCTGGTCGCTGACCGAGGCGCGCGCCGAAGGCGAGGCCGAGGTGGAGCGGCGCGCCGTCGCCTACGGCCTGCCGCCGATCGTCTGGCCCGATCCCTGGCCCGCCAACTCGCTCTACGCGATGCGGGTCGCCACCTTCGCCAAGCAGACCGGGCGGGCGGTCTCCTTCAGCCTCGCCGCCTTCCGCCAGGCCTTCGCCGCGGGCAAAGACCTGACCGAGCCCGACAACGTGATGATCGCCGCCGCGGCCTGCGAGCTCCACCCCCGCGCGCTGGAGAGCGCCGTCCGCACCCAGATCGTCAAGGACGCGCTGCGCAAGGCGACCGACGCGGCCGGCGACGCGGGGGTCTTCGGCGTCCCCAGCGTGCGGGTCGGCGAGCAGGTCTTCTGGGGGGACGATCGCCTCGAGGAGGCGGTCGCGGCGGCGGCCTCCGCCTGAGGCGCGCCCGTCCAGAGCCTCTCAGCAGGTCTTCTTCGCCCCGGTCATCGCGTTCCAGGCGCCGCCGAAGGAGAAGTCGGCGTCGACGCGGAAGATCCCCGGGCGGGTCGGGCGGGCGATCGTCCAGTCGCCGCGGCGGAGCAGGCAGCCGGTGCCGCGGCCGATCGACCAGTAAGGGGTGAAGCTGACCCGGACGAGGAATTCACCGGGGGTCGTCACGTCGAGCGAGAAGCCCTGGTGACCGACGCGGACCGCCGAGGCGCGACCGTCGCCGAGCGGTTCGACCAGCGGCCGCGGGTCGAGGACTTCGAAGATCCGCCAGTGGCCGGCGTGGAAGCGTTCCCGCAGGTAGGGCGGTTCGGAGCGGATCAGCCTCGCCTCCTGCTTCGAGGAGTAGTCGAGCGGCGCGTCCGGGAGGGCGACGTAGGAGATCGCGTTGTTGCGCAGCCAGCGTTCGTAGCTGCGTTCGGTGAGCGCGCCTTCCTTGTAGAAGACGTCGTCGCGGGCGGTGTCGAGCTGGCGCAGCCAGCCGCGGGCGAGCTCGAACTTGGGCGCCAGGTAGGCCGACTCCCAGTGGTTGGCGGTCGGCGGCACCTCGATCCGCACGCTGCGCCCGCCGTGCGCGGTCAACCAGCGCGCCGCGGGCTGGAAGAAGGAGGCTTCGGTCGAGGGGTCGCCGACCGAGCGGGCGATCTGGGTGACGCTGGCGGTGAACTGCCAGTAGAGGCTGCCGGTGAGGGTGACGACGAGGACCGCGGTGAAGAACCAGGCCGGGACGAGGCGGTGCGGGCGCGGCAACGGCCGGTGGGCGAGCAACGCCGCCGCCAGCAGCGGGCCGCCGAACAGCGCGCCGAGCCGCACCGCGTTGCCGCCGAGCGCGTTCGGGGTGAGGAAGATCGCGGTCGCGGCGATGGCATAGCCGAGGATCACCCGCCGCACCCGTCCCTCGCCCTCGTCCCGCCAGGTGAGGAAGAGGGCGCCCGCGCACCAGATCGGGATCGCGATGTAGGAGGAGGGCGCGAACGGGAAGCGGCCCGGTTCAGGGAAGGCGAGGTTGGGGATGACGGTGAGCGCCAGCGCCGCCAGCGCGGCCGCGAGCGCCCAGCGGTTGATCCGTTCGCCGCGTTCCCAGAGGCCAGCGAGGATCACCCCCGCGAGGAACGCGCCGGCGACCGGGCTCGCCAGCGGACACGCGGCGGCGGCGAGGACGGCGAGCCCGCCCCGCCCCATCTGCAGCGAGCGCAGCGTCGCCAGCCCGAAGGCGACGCCGAGCGCGAAGGTGAGCTGGCCGTCGGCGAGCAGGGTGACGACGCCGGCCGCGAACCAGAGCGTCGCCCAGCGCGCCTCCGCCCCCCAGCGGTCGCGGACGAGGCGGTCGAAGAGATAGGAGGAGGCGACCACGGCCAGCATCCCGACCACCTGCGGCCCGACCAGGGCCGCGGCCGGCGGGAAGAGCAGGCTGTAGTTGAGCGTGTAGTGGCCGCCGTACCAGCTGCCGTTCCAGATCGCCAGGCCGGCGTGCTCGAAGAGCTCGGTGTGGAAGACCTGGGCGGCGAGATCGCCGACCCGTGGGTCCCAGATCAGCATCAGGGCCGCCAGCGCCGCGCTGAGCGCGACCGCCGGCAGCCATTCGGGGCGGTGCGCCTTCGACTGGATCATGCGGGGACCCAAAGCATATGGGCGCGGCCTGAGACAATCCTCATGTGAGCGCCGAACTGCTCCTGCTGCGTTGCGGGACCGTCCCCTACCGGGAGGCCTGGGACATGCAGCTGCGGCTCGCCGAGCGGCGCGGCGCGGGCGAGATCCCGGACGTCTTGATGCTGCTCGAACACCCGCCGGTCTACTCGCGTGGGCGGCGCACCCGCCCCGAGGAGTTGCCGATGGGGGACGCCTGGTACGAAGCGCAGGGGATCGAGGTGCTCGACACCGACCGCGGCGGGCTCGTCACCTACCACGGGCCCAGGCAGCTGGTCGCCTACCCGATCATCGACCTGGCGCCGCTCGGCGGCGACGTGCACGCCTACGTGCGGGGGCTGGAGCGGGTGATGATCGGCTCGCTCGCGGAGCACGGGGTCGGCGCGCAGACGATCGCGGGGCTGACCGGGGTGTGGACCGACGGGCCGGCGCCGGTGCCCGGCCTGGCGGGCGCGGCGCGGAAGATCGGCTCGATCGGCGTCCACGTCAGCCGCGGCATCACCACCCACGGGCTGGCGGTGAACGTCGACAACGACCTGCAGCCGTTCGAGTGGGTGGTGCCGTGCGGGATCGAGGGCGTGGCGATGACCTCGATCGCCCGCGAGGGCGGCCGCGAGCCGAGCGTCGAGGCCTACGGGACGACGGTGGCGCGCCACTTCGCCGAGGTCTTCGACCGGGCGGCGCGCGCTGCCGACATCGGGGAGCTCGGCTTGGAGACGGCACCGGCTACGCTCGGTGGAGAGCGATGAGCGACACCATCCCCAGCCAGGGCGAGGCGCCGGCGGAGCGCGTGCACGTCACCCGCTCGCGGGCGAAGCCGGGCGGCACCGCGCAGGCCGACGGCGCGATCCCCTTCAAGCGCGCCCGCAAGCCGCCGTGGCTGAAAGTGCCGGCGCCGGGCGGGCCCAACTACCGGCGGCTGAAGGAGAAGATCGGCTCCGACAACCTCCACACCGTCTGCGAGGAGGCCAACTGCCCGAACGTCGGCGAGTGCTGGGAGCGCGGCACCGCGACCTTCATGATCCTCGGCGACGTCTGCACCCGCCGCTGCGGCTTCTGCAACGTGCAGACCGGCAAGCCGACCTGGAACGACCCGCTGGAGCCGCTGCGCGTCGCCAACCAGGTGAAGGCGATGGGGCTGCGGCACGCGGTCGTCACCTCGGTCGACCGCGACGACCTCCCCGACTACGGCGCGAGCGCCTTCGTCGGCGTCGTCCGCTCGATCCGGATGATGGCGCCCGACTGCAAGGTGGAGATCCTCACCCCGGACTTCCGCGGCCAGGAGATGCCGCTCGCCAAGGTGATCCACGAGAAGCCCGACGTCTTCAACCACAACGTCGAGACGGTGCCGCGCCTCTACCCGATCGCCCGCCGCGGCTCCCAGTTCGCCCGCTCGGCGCGGGTGCTGCGGATGGCGAAGGAGATGGGCGGCGACGATGTGGTCACCAAGTCGGGGCTGATGGTCGGCCTCGGCGAGTCCTTCGAGGAGATGGTCGAGACCTTCGGCCTCCTCCGCGAGCACCGTGTCCAGGTGCTGACCGTCGGCCAGTACCTGCGGCCGACCGAGAACCACCTGCCGGTGGTCCGCTACTGGCACCCGGAGGAGTTCGAGGCGCTGGAGAAGGCGGCCTACGACCTCGGCTTCGAGTCGGTCGCGGCCGGTCCCCTGGTGCGGTCGAGCTACCACGCCGACCAAAATCTTCCGGTCGGGGTGCGCGCCGAGAGCCTGCTGGCGTCCTGACTGTCGGCCGCTAGGAGATCTGGAACTCGCCGTCGCGCAGGAAGGCGCGGAGGAGGTCGAGGGCGACCGCGTGGGCGGGCTCGAGCGGGGATGGCGGGGACGCCGGGTCGGCCCAGAGCATCTCGGTGGTCTCGTCGCCGTCGGGCTGCGGCTCACCCTTCCAGCGGTGGGCGAGGAAGCACATCGCGAACCAGTGGTTGCGGTCGCCGCCAGGGTATTCGACGGTGTGGAGCTCGGCCTCCGAGAGGCAGGCGAAGCCGACGAGGTCGGCGGGATCGACGACGACGCCGGTCTCCTCACGCAGCTCGGTGGCCGCCGTGTCGGCGAAGCTCGATCCCTCCTCGGCGCCGCCGCCCGGCAGGCACCACACCCCGTTCCAGGAGCGGCGGGTGAAGAGGGCCGCGCCGTCGTCGCGGACGAGGACGATCAGCGCACCCGGCACCAGCAGGAGGTCGGAGCCGATCTTCTGTCGCATCCGCCAGTTGTAGGAGCCCTCGTACGGCATCGGGTCAGGCGACCTGGAAGACGCCGGTCCGCAGGTAGGCGAGGAGCAGCTCGAGTGCCCGCGCGGTCAGGTCCTCGAACGGCTGCGGCGGATCGGTCGAGTCGGCGAAGCGGAGCTCGGTCGTCTCCTCACCGTCCGGCGCGGGCTCCCCCTCCCAGCGCCGCACCAGGAAGCAGATGGAGAAGTAGTGCGTGACGTCGCCGTTCGGATAGTGCAGCGTGTGGCCCTCTTCGGAGAAGCAGGCGGCCGGGATCAGGTCTCCCTCGCGGGTGACGAGGCCGGTCTCCTCGCGAAGCTCGTCGACCGCGGTGCGCGCGAAGCTGCCACCCTCCTCCGCCCCACCGCCCGGCAGGCACCAGTTGCCGTCGTCCCCGCGCCGCGCGAAGAGGATCTGCCCGTCCTCCCGCTGCGCCGCGACCGAGGCCCCCGGCATCAAGACGAGGTCATGCCCGACCTTCTGGCGGAGCTTCCACAGATATGAGCCCTCGAATGGCACGGCCTGCCACCCTAGCTATGGGGCCTACAATCGCTCGCAGAGGGGCCATAGCTCAGTTGGCAGAGCGCTTGCTTTGCAAGCAAGAGGCCGCCGGTTCGAATCCGGCTGGCTCCACTGACGGATCGCAACTGAAGTCCGGATACAGGTAGTTCTCGGCGGGACGCACCCGGAGTGACTGCCCGTTGAGGGCCGGAGCCAGGCGCAGTCTCATATCGCTGAGACCATCGGCTCCGAGCATCCAAGACGGAACGTAGTAACAGCGGTCAGTCGTCGGGTCGTAGACGACGATCCAATCGATGGTCGCGGTGGTGTAGCGCTTGGTCACCCTCACCCTGCCCGCCGTCAGAGAGTGGGACCGGGTTCGGACGATGACGACTCGACCGTCTGATTTCGCGTACTTCACCTGCACCCGATGCAGCCGGCCCTCGTAGTCAGCGACGATGTCGTAGTCGCAATCCTCGCCGAACGGGAGGGAGAGTCGACAGCCACGTGCCACCAGATCTGCCGCAACCTTCAACTCGGCGAGGTCGCCTTTCTTCTTGAGCGAGGCCATCGCTCGACCCTAGGAAGAAAAAGCGCACGTGTGGTGAGCCGAACTGTGCCGCTCTGTAAAAACTCAGAGGAGAAAGGCGCACGCCCGTCCGGGGCCGGCGCGCTCAGTCGAGGTCGAAGTCCTTGGGGGGCTTCTGCTCGAACCAGAGGTCGTCGTCCTCGGGGGCGTCCTCGAGGAAGCGGGGGGTGTCTTCGAGCACGTCCTCGTGGCCGGTGTCGGGGTCGTAGTCGATCTCGGATTCCTCCGAGGGTGGCTCGGCGGCGGCGTGGGGCGCTTCTTCGGAGGGCGACTCGAACTCTTCGGAGGGCTGGTCGTATTCGCCCGAAGGGGGCTCGATTTCCTCCGAGGGCGGCTCATGTTCCCCCGATGCCGGCTCGTCCATGCGACGGAGGACTTCCTCGGAGGGGTCCTCCTCATAGCGGCCCTCGCTCTCGAAGTCGAAGACGCCGCCCTGGGGGGTCCCCTCCTCGTAGTCGGGGAGGGCGCGCTCGTCGGTGATCGGCGCCTCGAGCGCCTGGTCGAGCTCGTCGGAGAGGCGCTGTTCGTTGAAGAAGTCGTATTCGGCCGATTCCTCCTCCGCTGCCAGGTCGGCGGCGGGCGGTTGGCCGGCCACCTCGGCGTCGGGGCCGCGGGTGTCGAGCGGCGGCTGCTCGTGGATCTCGGTCGGCGGCGCGGCCTCGGGCGCCGGCGGGGCGGCCTGCGGCTCGGCCTGGGAGGCGTCGACGAGCTCCTCGTCGGTCGGGCTCGCCTGCTCGGTCGGCGCGGCGCTCTCATCGTCCAGCTGCGCCTGCACGTCGAACATCTGGGTCGGCTGGTCGGCGATCGCGTGCCGCTCCTCGGTGGTTGGACCGGGCTCCGGCGGCGCGGGCGGGGCCGGGGCCTCGTCGACCGGCGGGGGCGGCGGCGCATCGGCCGCATCGGTCGGGCTCGGCGGTGGCGCGTCGGGAGCCGGCGACAGCTCGTCCTCGGACGGGGCGGCGGCGGGCGCGGGCGGCTCCGACGACGGCATCGCGTCGGCGGGCGGCTCTGCCGGGGGCGCCTCCTGCAGATCGGTGATGTCGGGGCGACGACCGCTGCGCGCCGCCTCGTCGCCGACCTCGGGGACCGGCGCCGGGGTCTCGCTCGGCGAGAGCAGGAACTCGGTCGGCGCCTCGGCGAACGGATCGGCCTCGTCGGGCCGCTGCGGCGGGCCGAAGGCCTCGTCCTCGAGGCGCTTCAGCTCTCCCTCGTCGGCGCCGTGGGCGCGCTTCAGTTCGAGATGCTCGCGAATTGCGTCGTCAAGAATGCTCATCAGGGCGCTCCTGCGGGAGAGTCCCAAAGACTAAGCGCTATGCCCGCTCCGTGCACCGCGCTGGGCGCGACTTCCCAGCGAAATCCGAGGCCCGGCGCCGATCGGCGACACGGTTCACCCGGTTCGGGCGATGACCGCATGGGGAACACCCGTGAAGCTGGCCGTGGAGTGCTCTCGGCCGAACCGGACATCTACCTGCCGCACATCGCCGCGGTGGTCTATGCAAACGAGATCCTGGCCGGCCGGGCGCTCGAGGAAATCGACCGGTGCGCGACGGACTCCGGCGTCGACCGCGACGCCTTCGCGACGGTCGTCTGCGAACGCGACGGGACCTACCGGCTGACGACGACGCGGCCGCCACAGGCTGCCGCCCACTGGACGCGGTTCTGGGGGCGGCTGTTCGAGGCGGTGGCCGACCGGGAATCGATGGAGGGCCTCGACCCCGCCTTCCGCGACCGGCTCGAGGCCGCCCTCTGGCCGGGGACGTCGGCGCTCCTGATGGCGATCGACCCGGCGCTGCGGTCGCCCCTGCTGGGCGCCGTCAGCCCCTTCGGCGGCGACCTGCTCGCCCTCGACGGAGTTGGCGTGCCACGTCAGGAGACGCGGCGCACCGGCGGTGGCGACCAGGAGCCGTTCAGCACCGACTCGGCGGGCGCGTAGAGGCGCATCGTGATCCCGCTCGGCCCGGAGGCGGACGGCAGCCAGTTCGACTCCCGCTCCGGCCCCGGGTTCTCCTTCTGCACGTAGATGTCGAGCGAGCCGTCGTCGTTGAAGGTGAGCGCGTCGCGGTCGCCGATCGCGAACCGGTCGAGCTCGTTCGCCACCTGGAACCCCTCGGCGTCGTACATCGTGATCGACCAGAAGGCGGCGACCGGCGGCAGCGCGTCGGCCTCGAAGTGGATGACGTAGTCGCTGTCACCGTCGGTCGGTTTGCCGTCGGCGTCGGCGAGCAACACCGGGTAGATCGCGTCCTCCGGCGGGTTCGCCCCCAGCCCGATCTGGGCGACGACCGACCGCTTCAGGTAGTGGTTGCCGTAGACGCCGATCGTGTCCGTCGTGACCAGCCAGCCGTTGGCGTGGGCGCCAAGCGAGGGCAGCGCAGCGGGCAGCGCTTTCTTGGCGTCCGCGACGCCGGCCTCGATCGCGGCGATCTCGCCTTCGTCGAAGCGCCCCGGGTCGAACTCCTCGCCGGGGACGACGCCGAGCTTGCTGATCCGGGCGAGGACCGAGAAGTCGGTGGCGTGCGGCGGGTTGGCGGCGAACGGCGGCGCCGCGAAGGTGAAGTACTCGACCCCGCTCATCCCGTTGACCAGGCGCAGCGGCTCGGTCTCCGTGTCGGCGCTCGGATCGACCTCGAACGGAGGCGCCTCGCCGAGCACGGTCACCTTGTAGCCGTCCTGCACGGCGGCGACCGCCGCGTAATCGGCCGGCCCGTTGGTCTGGGTGCGACCGATGACCCAGACCCAAGGCGTCGGCGCCTCGACCACCTCGGCGCCTGCGGGCGCCGCGTCCCTCCCGCCGGGACCGACCAGGACGAGGTCGAGCGGCCCGGTGCCGGTGGTGCGCTTGCCGGGGTTGGCAAAGACATCGCTCCACATGTCGAGCATCGGCAGCATGTAGTAGCGGTCGTCGGTGTCGGGGGCCTCGATCCGGACCGGGCCGGCGCTCAGGTCCACCCAGGCGCTCGAGTAGAGCGTGTCGAAGTTGGGCCGGACGACGGCGCGAAAGTCGGCGGTCGGGAAGGCGCGGATGTGACGGAACTCGTTGGGCGGCCCGCCGCCTGGTTTCTCGACCGGGTCGGCGTTGACCATCTGGCGGCGCGTCGCCTCCATCGTCACCAGCGAGTAGAGGTAGATGTAGGCCTCGCGGGCGAGGGTGCGCAGGTCGTCGGACAGCGTCGTCATCGGGTCGGTCCCTTTCGATCGAAGTTCGTCGGCAGCCTCGCCGGTGAGGCGCCCCCGGGCATCACCCGATCGGGGTGATTCGGCCGGCGTCCCCGGCCGTATGATCCCGCCCATGAGCCAAGACCGCCCCACCCCAGAAGACGAGGCGATGCTGTTCGGGAATCGCTTCCTCACCGAGGACGCCCCCGACGGGCCGTTCCCTCCCAACGGCATGCCGGCGCTCGACGCGGCGCGGCTGGTGGTCGAGGAACTGGCGGTCGAGGGCGACCCGAACCGCAACCTCGCGACCTTCGTCACCACCTGGATGGAGCCCGAGGCGCGCGAGCTGATCTCCCTCAACAACCACCGCAACTTCATCGACCACGCCGAGTATCCGATCTCGGCCGAGATCGAGCAACGCTGCATCAGGATGCTCGCCGACCTCTTCAACGCGCCCGGCGAGACGACCGGCGCCCGCACCCAGGGCTCCTCCGAGGCGATCATGCTCGGCGCCCTCTCGCTGAAGTGGAAATGGAAGGAGCGGCGCGAAGCGGCGGGGCTCTCGATCGACAAGCCGAACCTCGTCTTCGGCGGCGACGTGCACGTCGTCTGGGAAAAGTTCTGCCGCTACTTCGACGTCGAGCCGCGGATCGTCCCGCTGCAGCCCGGCAAGTACACGATCGGCCCCGAGGACGTCGAGTCCCACGTCGACGAGAACACGATCGGCGTGGCGGCCGTCCTCGGCACCACCTTCACCGGCCACGCCGACGACATCGTCGGCATCGACAAGCTGCTGCGGGGGATCAAGCAGGAGCGCGAACTCGACGTGCCGATCCACGTCGACGGCGCCAGCGGCGGCTTCGTCTGGCCCTTCCTCCACCCCGACTCCGAGTGGGACTTCCGGCTCGAGCAGGTGCGCTCGATCAACGCCTCGGGCCACAAGTTCGGGCTCGTCTACCCGGGGATCGGCTGGCTGATCTTCCGCTCCGAGGACGACCTGGCCAAAGACCTCGTCTTCTACGAGAACTACCTCGGCAAGACCGACGCCACCTTCACCCTCAACTTCTCGACCGGTGCCTCGATGCTGCTCGCCCAGTACTACAACTTCGTCCGCCTCGGGCGCGAGGGCTACGGCTACGTGATGGGGGCGATGGAGACGAACGCCAGGGCGCTTGCCGACAAGCTCGACAAGTGCGGCCACTTCGAACTGATCGGCGCCGACCAGGAGCAGCTGCCGCTGGTCGCCTTCCGCCTGCTGCCCGGCAAGAACTACGACGAGTTCGACGTCTCCTGGCAGCTCTCGGCCGAGCGCGGCTGGATGCTGCCCGCCTACACGATGCCGCCCGACGCGCAAGAGGTGAAAGTGCTGCGGGCGCTGGTCAAGCAGACGCTGAGCCGGGCGCAGATCGACCGCCTCGCGAGCGACATCGAAGAAGCCTGCGACACGCTCGAGAAAAAGGGTGGCGCCCACCCCGACGAGCGCGAGAAGATCAAACGCGGCGCCAACTACTAGCGGCGTCTGCATTTACCCCCACTGGTGGGGGGTAAATGCAGACAGCAGTCTCAGGCCCCGAGGATCTTCGCCTTCTGGGCTTCGAACTCCGCCTCGGTGAGGATTCCCTGGTCTTTCAGTTCGCCCAGCTGCTTTAGCTGGTCGATCGTCGACTCCTCGCCGGCCGCCGGGGCGGCGGGAGCGGGGGCGGGTGGGGCCATCTGCTGTTGCTGCTGGGCGTACTGCTGTTCTTCCTGCTGTGCCCAGCGCTGATCCTGGCGATGGCGGACGCGACCGCCGACCGCGGTGGCGGTGCCGGCGACGACCGCGGTGCGGGCGACGCCTCTCAATAGTCCTGGCATCTTGCTTCTCCTTTCCTGGCCGGCGCTAGGCCGCGGCCTCGGCCGCGTCGAGCGCGGCAATCAGGTCCTGGACGGGGATGCGGCCGCTGGCGACGAGCTCGCCGCCGGAGCGCCGCACGGCCGCCGCGAACGGCGCGGCCCAGGCGTTCTCGTAGACGAGGAGCGCGGCGGAGGTACCAGGCTCGAGCGCCGCGGCGGCCTCACCGAAGTCCTCCTCGTCGAGGAGGCCGGAGGACGCACCCTCGAAGACGGTCAGCTCCGGCACGCCGTCGAACTCGGCGAGGTCGAGGCCGACGACCGTCCCGTCATCGTCCTTGTGGATGAAGGCGAGGTCGATGATCCGCACCAGACCGCGGTCGACGAGGTCGACCAGGTAGGGCAGCGCCTCGCCGTTGGGCTGGCGACCCGGCCACTCGATCACGATGTAGTCGATCGCTCCCATCTCGTCGATGTCATCGGTGCTCATGGACTGCTCCTTTCATTCAGGTTTTCCTCCACCAGCTGGCGCCGGTAGAGCTCCGTTCCGGCGGCGAAGAGCGCCGCGAAGATCAGTAATCCGAGCGGTTTGTGGAAGGCGGTGACGGGCGCCCAGGCGATCAGAATCAGGAAGATCAGCAGGGCGGCGCCCCAGAGGGCGGCCGGGTTCTCCCGGACGTAGGGGCCGATCTGGCGGCGGAGCCAGACCGCGGGCCTGGTCGGTCCGGCGAGGACCGCGGCGATCAGGATCAGCAGGCCGAAGACCACCGTCGAGGTCGCGATCGTCACCAGCATCGAGGTGCCGATGCTCCACACCGCTTCGACCGCCGGTTCGACCGAGGAGGTCCTGCTGAGGCCACCGACGACGTAGGTGCCGGCGAAGCTGCGCAGGCCGAAGGAGAGGAGGCCGGCGATGATGAAGGCGAAGCCGACCGAGCGCAGCGCCGCGCGCCGGCGCGGCGAGAGATAGATCGCCAGCGCGAAGGAGAGCAGTGCCAGGAGCGTCAGCAGGATCGGCAGTCTGCGCAGCAGCTTGGCGACCTTCTGCGCAAGCGAGAGTTCGTTCGACTTGATCACCGTGATTTCCCCGGCTTCCGGCGGCAGCTTGGAGACGAGCGCTTCGCCGACCCCGGAGCCTTCGCCGAGCTCGGTGAGGATCGCGCCAAGCTTCAGCTTCACCACGCCGTTTTCGGTGGAGACGGCCGAGCTGCCGCCGTCGAGGACGGTGAGCAGCTCTTCGTGCGCTTTGCGGTTGGCGGTTTCCCACAGCGCCTGGAAGCGCGGCGACTCCATCAGCCGTTCGGCGACCTGCGGGGCGAGCTGTTCGAGCCCGCCCGCGGCGGCGGTCGCCAGGGGGGCGAGCCGCGGCGGCAGCGATTCGCCCAGTTCTTCGCCGAGGTCGGCGTCGGCGAACAGTTCGGCGGTCAGGTAGTCGGCGAGCTGTTCGCGCACATGTTCGTTCTGGAGCAGATTGGTGCTGGTGTCGACCCAATTGTCGGTGTTCAGTACCTGGCGGTTGATCCAGATCGAGAAGATCGCGGCGAAGGTGAGGATCGCCCCGATCACGACCAGCGCCAGGGCCCAGCGCGGGTGGCCCTTGCGGGCGGTCTTGCTGTCGGTGGCGGCCATCGGTCTCAGACGCCCCGCAGGACGGTCAGCTTCCCGGCCTTCTCGGCCGCGATCAGGGTGGCGTAGTCGGCTTCGTTCTGGTCGGCGTAGGACTCGGCGAACTCGACCATCGCGCGCTCGAAGCGGTCGTTGCCGCCGAGGTAGCCGCTGATCGCCTGGCGGTCGCCGCTGCGGGCGTGGGCGCGGGCGAGGGTCCAGCCGCAGAGCTGCGCGTATCCCTTCATCACGTCGGGGCTCATCGACTCGATCTCCGCCGATCCCTTGCCGTCCCAGAGCTGGCGGACGTAAAAGCAGCGTTCGACCCCGTCGAGGCCGATCGCGTCGAGCCAGCCGAGGAAGATGTCGCCCGCCGCCTGCATCAGCCGCTGGCCCATCACGACCCGTTTGCCGTGGTGCTTGTAGCGGCTCTTACCGGCGAACGGCTCGAGCACCGAGCTGGAGGCTTCCTTGACCTGGAGGAAGAGCGGCTCGCCGGACTTCTCGCCGCGCAGCAGGGCGATCCAGGCGCGGGTGCCGACGCTGCCGACGCCGACCACCTTGTGGGCGGCGTCGATGTAGGTGAAGCGGCCCGCCAGCCGGCGCTCGGGCCCGTCGAGGGTTTCGCGGTAACGGCTGAGGAGGCGCCGCATGACCTCCTCGATCTGGCTCTCGTCGGCGCCCCCGGCGATCTCGCGCACCGGCACCAGGACGGGGGGGCGGCTCGCGATCCGCAGCTCGCCTTCCCGCTCTTCGGTCAGCTTCGAGAGGGCGCGGATGCTGTCCTTGTTGCGCGCCTTCTCGAGCGCCTTCTCGAAGCGGCGGCGGTCCTCCTTGGTGACCTTCGACTGCACCAGGTTGCCGATTTCTTCGACCGGCAGGCGCGCGTACCAGACGTCGAGCTCACCCGCCTCGGCGAACCCGCGGATCGCCTCCCGGTAGGCGCGCGCCGCGGTCAGCGTGCAGGCCCGTCGTTCGGGCGTGTCGAATTCCCGGTCGCGGCCGCCGATCTCGAAGCTCGCGACCATCCGCTTGACATCCCACTCGAACGGGCCCGGCAAGGTCTCGTCGAAGTCGTTGATGTCGAAGACGAGTTTGCGATCCGGCGCCTGGAACACCCCGAAGTTCGACAGGTGCGCGTCGCCGCAGAGCTGCACCTCGATGCCCGAGTGCGGCATCCCGCCCAGGTCGTTGCCCATGATCGCCGCCGCCCCCCGATAGAAGGTGAACGGCGAGGCCAGCATCCGCCCATACCGCACGGGCACCAGCTCCTCGACCCGGGTCTCGTCCTGGGCCGCGAGGATCGCCAGCGGATCCTCGCGATCCCCCGGCGCCTCCCACACCCCCTGCGAAGATCGCGGCACGCTCTTCCGCGCCGCCCTCCCGGCCTCGAACCCGTCGACCGCCTTCTCTCCCGCGGGAGCGTCTCGCGTGGTCATGGGAGCACTCTAGATCCGCAGCCCTCGCGATGCCTCATCCCGATCGGGTGATCCTACGATCGGTGCGGCCCGCCGCCCCGCGCCAGGCTCCGAGCCGGATTGCCGACGACGACCGCTCTCGGGGCGACGTCGCGGGTGACCACCGCCCCGGCGCCGACCAGCGCCTCGCGGCCGATCCGGATGCCGCCGAGGATCGTCGCCCCGGAGCCGATCGAGGCGCCCTCCTCGACCAGCGTCGGCAACAGCTCCCAGTCGCCCTCGCCCTGCAGGCCACCGTCGCCGGCGGTGGCGCGGGGCAGCCGGTCGTTGACGAAGGTGACCCCGTGGCCGACGAAGACGCGGTCCTCGATCGTCACCCCCGCGCAGACGAAGGTGTGGCTGGAGATCTTGCAGTGGGCGCCGACCCGCGCCCCGGCCTGGATCTCGACGAAGGTACCGACCTGGGACCCGGTGCCGATCCCGCAGCCGTAGAGGTTGGTGAAGGGGTAGATGCGGACTCCCTCCCCGAGGTCGACGTCGCGGAGCCGTCGGAAGGGGGCCTCGTTGATCGGCGCGGTCGCCACGGCCATCGTGTGAAGACAACGGCCCAGCGGCGCGCCGACTTGCACGCCCGGCGGCCGATCCCGCGGAAGCAGCGACCGGCGACGGTCGTTGAAGGGGTATGTCGCTCGTCGAGAACCGGCCCGCGAGGGCGACCGCCAGGTTGCTGGTGGTCGCCGCGGACGGTGGCGAGCGCTCCCGCATCCGGTGCGCGCTCAGCAAGGCCGGGCAGGAACCCGTCGCCGCCGTCGCCGACCTGCGTGCCCTCACCCGGCATCGGGTCGACGAGGCAAGCGTGCTGGTCGTCGCTTGCGACGTCGACCGGCCGGCGGAGGTGACTGCCCTGCGCAAGCTGAGCCGCGCCGCGGGCGGGGCCGCGATCGTCGTCGTCTCACCGCAGGTGACCGCCACCGCGGTGCGGCGGACGCTCGACGCGGGCGCCGACGCCCTCGTCTTCGAGCCCGAGCTCGAGGGGGCGCTGATCCCCACCCTGCGGGCGGTCGAAAGCGGCCAGTCGGCGGTGCCGCGCAACCTCCGCGCCGGGGTCGAGAGCCCCTACCTCTCCTACCGCGAGCGCCAGGTTCTGAACCTGGTCCGCGAGGGGCTCACCAACGGCGAGATCGCCCGCACCCTGGTCCTCGCCGAAAGCACGATCAAAAGCCACCTGGCCTCGATCTTCACCAAATTCGGGGTGCATTCACGCAAGGAGGCGGTCGCCGCGTTCGCCGAGTCGAACCTGGCGCACGCCGAAGCCGCCGCCGAGGACGCGCGCCGGTGAGCGCCCCCACCGGCACGGCGACGACGCCGACCGAGGTCCCCTTCACCAGGCTCGACAACGCCGAGCCGAAGCTGATGGCGGAACTGCTGGAGACGGTCGCCGACGTCGCCGCCCACGGCGCCTTCACGCTCGGCGCCCACGTCGAGGGCTTCGAGGCCGACTTTGCCGCCTGGTGCGGCACCCGCCACGCGGTCGGCGTCTCCTCCGGCACCGCGGCGCTCGAGCTGACCCTGCGCGCGCTCGGGATCGGCCCGGGCGACGAGGTCGTGGTGCCGACCAACAGCTTCATCGCCACCGCCGAGGCGGTCAGCGCGGCGGGCGCGACGCCGCGGCTGGTCGACGTCGAGGCGGGGACCTCGCTGCTCTCGGCGGCCACCGTCCGACCGGCGCTCACCGCCGCCACCCGCTGCGTGATCCCGGTCCACCTCTACGGTCGGCCGGTGGACATGGATCCGCTCCTGGCCCTCTGCCACGAGCATGGGATCAGCGTGGTCGAGGACGCCTGCCAGGCACACGGCGCTCTATATAAAGGCCGCGCGGTCGGCTCGCTGGGCGACGCCGGCTGCTTCAGCTTCTATCCGACCAAGAACCTCGGTGCGTGGGGCGATGGCGGCGCCATGGTGACCGACGACGAGGAACTTGCCACCCGGGTGAAGCTGCTGCGCTCGCATGGCGAGGCCACCCGGCACCACCACCAGGTGCCCGCCCGGACCGACCGCCTCGACGCGCTGCAGGCGGCGATCCTGCGCGCGAAGCTGACCCGCCTCGACGAGGCCAACCAGCGGCGCCGCGAGGCTGGTTGGACACTGCGCGGGGCGCTCGCCGACGCGGGCGCCGTCGTCCCGCCCGCGGCCGCAGGCGGCGGCAGCGACCACGTCTTCCACCTCTTCGTCGTCCGCACCGGATCGCGCGACGCCCTGCGGGCCCATCTCGAGGCCGACGGCGTCGCCAGCGCGATCCATTACCCCACCCCGATCCACCTGCAGCCCGCCTACGCCGACCTCGGCCAGGGGCCGGGCAGCCTGCCGGTCGCCGAGCGGCTGGCCGAAGAGATCTGCTCGCTGCCGTTGTTCCCGACGATCTCGGGCGCCGAGATCGAGCGGGTCGCGGCCTCGGTCGCGACCTTCGAGCCGGCCTGAGCGCGGACCGCCTGCGCGCAACCGCGCTACTCGGCGCCTTTGCCGTGGATCACGGTCGGGACCGTCAGCAGCAGGATCTTCAGGTTGAGGGGAAGCGAGCGGCGTTCGATGTACTCGATGTCGAGCTCGATCATCTCGGCGAAGGTGGTGAGGCTGCGGCCGCGGACCTGCCAGAGGCCGGTCAGGCCGGGGCGGACGGCGAAGCGGCGGAAGGCGCGCGCCGGGTAGTTGTCGACCTCGTACTGGATCGGTGGGCGCGGGCCGACCAGCGACATCTCGCCGCGCAGTACGTTCCAGAGCTGGGGCAGCTCGTCGATGCTGCTGCGCCGCAGGAAGACGCCGACCTTGGTCACCCGGGGGTCCCGGCGGAGCTTCTGCATCGGCTTCGGCGCGTCATCGCCTGACTCGTTCTCGCAGATCAGCTGCTCGACGAGGGCGCGGTGGCTGTCGGCGGCGCAGCCGTCGCTCATCGTGCGGAACTTGGCGACCCGGAAGGGCGCCAGGTCACGGCCGAGGCGGCGCTGCCAGAAGACCACCGGGCCCCGGGTGTCGAGCTTGATCGCGATCGCCACCGCGACGAGGAGCGGCGAGAGCAGGATCAGCAGCGCGACGGCGCCGACCAGGTCGAGGGCGCGGATCGCGATCCCCGAGAGGCGCGCGGCGGGTGCCGGCAGGGCGGCCGGGCTCCCCGCGGCCCCCTGCTTCCCCGCCGTGCTGATGCTCACGTCGAGACCACCGCCCCGAGGTGCGCGCCGACGCGCTCGACGACGAAGCCCTGCTGCTCCTCGGTCAGCCCCGGGAAGAGCGGCAGGAGGACGAACTCGCGCGCCGCCGCCTCGGTGTGGGGCAGCGGGCCGGCGCTGTTCGCGTAGCTCGCCTCCAGGTGGATCGCCATGATCCCGCGCCGGGTGACGACGCCGTCGCGCAGCAGCGCGTCCATCAGCTCGACCGCGGCGAGGTCGGCGACGCCCGCCTCGATCCGCACCGGATAGGACTGCCAGGCGCGGCGCGCGTACTCCGGCTCGCCCGGCGCCTCGACCCCAGGCAGCGGCGCGAGCAGCTCCCCGTAGCGTTCGGCGAGCCGCCGGCGCTCGGCGAGGATCGGGTCGAGCACCTCCAGCTGGCGCAGCCCGATCGCCGCCTGCAGGTCGGTCATCCGCGCGTTCCAGCCGCGCTCCGGGTAGTGCTCGACGACCACCTTCGTGGCCGCGTGGCGGGCCAGCGCCGAGGTGTCCATCGCGTGCTGTCGGAGGCGGCGCAACCGTTCGGCGACGGCCGGGTCGTCGAGCGCGATCATGCCCCCCTCGCCGCAGGTGATCACCTTGCGCGGGTGGAATGAGAAGCAGGCGAGGTTGCCGAGCGAGCCGATCGGCCGGCCGCGGTGCTCGGCGCCGACCGCACAGGCGGCGTCCTCGACGATCGTCAGGCCGTGGCGGTCGGCGAGCGCCGCGAAGCCGTCCATGTCGGCGGGCAGGCCGACCTGGTGGACCGGCATGATCGCCTTCGTCCGCCGGGTGATCGCCCGCTCGGCGGCGGCCGGGTCGAGGTTGCAGGTCGCCGGGTCGATGTCGGCGAAGACCGGGGTCGCGCCGCACTGCCAGACCGCGTTGGCGGTGGCGATGAAGGAGAGCGAAGGGACGATCACCTCGTCCCCGGGGCCGACCCCGGAGGCGTGGAGCGAGAGCTGCATCGCGGTCGTGCAGTTGGTCGTCGCGACCGCCTCGGCGGCGCCGACCCGCGCCGCGAAGGCGCGCTCGAACTCCTCCACCCGCGGCCCCTGGGTGAGCCAGCCGGAGGCGATCACCGCCGCCACCGCCTCCGCCTCGCCACCCCCGAACCACGGTCGGGCGAAGGGGACCTCCATCAGCGCGCCCCCGATCCGGCGGGCACGCCGCCGAGCGCGGCGGACCGGCCGGCGCGCCACCAGCCGACCAGCCGCGCCAGGCCCTCCTCGAGGCCGATCTCGGCCTCGAACCCGAGGTCGCGCCGGGCCGCCTCGGTGTCGGCCAGCCGGCGGGTGACGCCGTTGACCGCCCGCTCCGGCCCGTACTCGACCTCGAGGTCGGAGCCCATCGTCCGCAGCAGCGCCTCGGCCAGCTCGCGCAGGCTCGTCTCGGTCCCGCCGGCGATGTTGTAGACGGCGTCGGTGACCGGCGCCCGCGCGGCGAGAAGGTTGGCCCGGGCGATGTCGGGGACGCAGATGAAGTCCATCGTCTGCCGACCGTCGCCGAAGATCAGCGGCGGCTCACCCGCCTCGATCCGCTCCATCCAGCGGACGAGCACCTCGGTGTAGAGGCCGTGGACGTCCATCCGCGGCCCGTAGACGTTGAAGTAGCGGAGCGCCACGTAGTCGAGCCCGCGGGTCGCGTGGAAGCTCCGCAGCAGGCCCTCGTCGAACACCTTGGCGGCACCGTAGATCGTGTCGTTGGCGTAGGGATGGTGGTCCTCGGCGGTCGGGAACGCGCTCGCCAGCCCGTAGACGGAGGCCGAGGAGGCGGCGATCAGCTTCCTCACCCCGGCGTCGGCGGCCGCCTCGACCACGTTGTAGGTGCCGTCGACCAGAACCTCGAGCGCCAGCCGGGGCTCCTCGGCGCACTGGGTGATCCGGATCGCCGCCTGGTGGAAGACGACGTCGATGCCCTCGGTCAGCTCCCGCACCAGGACGCGATCGCCGATGTCGCCGTCGACCACGGTGAGGTTGCCGGTGGCCGCCGCCCGCTCGAGGTTGTCGAGCCGGCCGCGGACGAAGTTGTCGAGCACGACGACCTCGGCGGCACCCGCTCCGAGCAGCTGGTCGACCAGCGTCGACCCGATCGTCCCGGCGCCGCCGGTGACCAGCATCCGCCGGCCGTCGAGGTCGATCCCTCCCGAGCCACTGCGCGTTCCCTGCAGATCGCCTGCCATGGATCCCTTCCGTCGAGGAGCGGTTCTCCCCACTAACGGGAGTCGGGGCGGCACTTTTTCGCCGCCCGGCGAAGTTCCGAATTCGATGGGTTCTGGCGGAGGGCTCGGGCGGCGGTGGAATAGTCGTCGCCGATGGGCCGTCCGACCCTGCTCCTGCCGGCAGTCCTCTGCAGCCTGCTCTCCGTCGTGGCGGTCGCGGCGGCCCACCCGAAGCCTCGGCGCGACCTCTCCTGCGCCAAGGGCTCGGCCAAGGTGACCTCCGCCGACGGGCTGCGCGCCGCGCTGGCCGCCCAGCGCGGCGCCTGCGTCATGCGCGGCATCGGCGACGTCGAGCTCGACGGCCTCGGCAGTCTCTCCGGCGTCGTCGTCTCCTCCGAAGGACCAGGCTCACTGGGCGAGATCGACATCGACGGCGGCACCACCGGGCTGACGATCCGCGGCGCCCGCTTCCGCTCGATCGAAATGCGCGGCGCGAACGGGACCAAGCTCTACGGCAACCGGATCGGCGGCACCCCTTCGCGGCGGGTCTACGACGAGCTGATCTTCATGCCGGAGCGCAGCGACAACGTGCGGATCGAAGGCAACGACATCGGCTGGACGCTGGCCGACGACTCCGGCAACACCGGCTACGGCTGCCGCTGCTACGGCGAGACCGACGGCCTGCGCTTCATCGGCAACCGGGTCCACGACATCGCCGCCGACGGCTTCCAGGGCACCGAAGGGCGCAACGTGGTGATCGCCCGCAACGACATCGGCCCGGTCGGCGCCAACCCCGGCTCCTCCGAGCACTCCGACAACATCCAGATCGTCTCCAACGGCCCGGGCCTGCGGATCGTCGACAACTGGATCCACGAACAGGGCTACTTCGCCGGCCAGGTCGCGCCCAACTCGGGCTCGCTCTACATCCACGGCGGCACCGGCAACCCGGTGCTGGTGGAAAACAACCTGATCGAGGAGAACCAGGGCCGCACCGAGATCTGCGGCCTCGGCACCGGCGGCGACGCCCGCTCCGACATCACGATCCGCCGCAACACCTGGATCGAAGGCGGCCTCGCCTACACCGGCTTTCCGGGCTTCGAGTGGGACTGCGACGAAGGCAGCGGCAACCGGGTCGAACGCAACATCGCCGTCGACCCCGACGGCGGCTTCGCCCAGGACGGCTCGCGGAGCGCCGCCGACTTCGTCCAGAACATCTGGGGACGTCCCTCGAAGCTGAGGTTCGACAGCGCCGGGAACTGCGTCTCGAAGCGCTGCAACCCGGGCTCCGGGCCGATCGGTTTCCGCACCCCCCGCGGCGTGCACTGGAACCCGGCGATCAGCTCGCCAGGGCGGGGCGACGGCCACGGGTGATGCCGAGGACCCGGTCGGGGAGGATCCGCCGGATCGCCAGGCCGAGGTCCCGGGCGGAGGCGGGGAACCAGAGCCGCAGCGCGCCGAGATAGCCGACCGCGGCGGCGAGACAGACCCCGGCGACGAGCGCCGTCACCGGCACCCCCGCCGCCTGCAGGGCCAGGTTCGCGGGCACGCCAAGTGCCGCGAGGCCGAGGCAGGCGACGAGGGCCGGTGAGAGGTCGCCGACGAGGACGCGCAGCGGGCTCTCCCCAGAATCCCGCAGCAGCATCTCGTAGGCGACCGCGAGGAAGGCGGTGTGGACGATCGAGCCGGCGACCGCGACCGCGACGATCCCCAGGTGGGCGGTCGCGACCACCGCGGCGGCGTAGACGAGGAAGTGGGCGACCCCGAAGCCGAGCAGCGCCCGCGCTCGGCCGGTCGCCATCAGCGCCGAGCCGGCGGCGTTGATCACCAGCGTCGCGGCGCCGCCCAGGACGAGGACCTGGGTGGGGGTCACCGCTTCCGCCCAGGCGGGCCCGAAGAGCCAGGGGATGATCGCCGGCGCCAACAGCACCAGCACCGCCAGCAGCGGGAAGATGACCACCGTCTGCAGCCGCACCATGCGCCGCCGCAGAGCCAGCATCTCGCCGATGTCGCGGCTGCGCGAGAGGACCGGGAAGGCGATCTGGGTCATCGTCACCGCGATCTTCGACTGGTACTCGACCGCCAGCTGGTAGGCGCGCCAGTAGAGCCCCGCCTGGGTGGTGCCGAGGACGCCGCCGACGATCGCGTAGTCGCCGTTGCGGAAGCCGGTCCAGGCGACCGTCGCGAGCGCCGCCGGGCCGCCGTAGGGAAGCAGGTCGCGAGCCGCCTGGCGGTGCCAGTGGGGCAGCGGCACCGGGGCCAGGAAGAGGGCCACGACGACCCCGACGGCGAGCCCGATCATGCCGCCGAAGACGAGCGCCGGGGCGTCGAGGCCACACAGCGCGAGGACGATCGTGCTCAGCGCCCGCACCGTGTTCTGGGCGACGTCGAGGATGCTGATCAGGCGGAAGTCGAGGCGTCGGCGCAGCACCGCCATCGGCATCGCGAAGATCGCCCCGAGCAGGAAGTAGGGAGTCGTCGCCAGCAGCAGGACCATCGCTTCGTGGCCGAAGATCGGCCCGACGAGGAGGACCGCGGCCACCGCCGAGGCGGCGGCGAGCATCAGGCTGGTAAGGATCGTCAGGCAGAAGCCGGCCTGCAGATGCTCGCGGTCGACCTGGCGCCGCTGCACGAGCGCCCCGCCCACTCCTTCCATCGGCATCGTCAGCGCCAGTTCCTGGGCCAGGACGATCACCGCGAAGACGCCGAACGCCGCCGGCGGGACGAGGCGGGCGACGAAGACCATCGCCGCGAACAGCATCACCTCGATCGCGATGCGCGCGTAGGCGACCCAGCGCAGGCCGCCCGCCGCGGCCTCGGTGAGGTCCTCGATCGAGCGGCTGCCCTCGACCTCCCCCACTAGAGCTCACGGACGACGCGTGCCGGGTTGCCGGCGGCGACGACTCCGGCGGGGATCTCGCCGGTGACCACGGCGCCGGCGCCGATCACCGAGTCGGAGCCGATCGCCGCGCCCTTGAGGACCCGCGCGCCGGTGCCGACGAAGACGTTGTCGCCGATCTCGACCGCGGCGGGGCGATGCGAGCCGGACCTGCGCAGCGCCGGGTCGGTGTCGTGGAAGTCGCTGTCGAGGATCTCGACGTAGGGGCCGAAGAGGCAGTCGCGGCCGATCCGGATGCCGCCGCCGTCGCTCTTCAGGAAGACGTTGTTGTTGAACTCGGTGCGGGCGCCGATCTCGATCGCGGCCGACGGGGTGGCGACCTCGAGGTGGGAGTAGCCGGTGTAGAAGAGCGGCGAGCCCCGCCAGCCGAAGAGGACGCCGTCGCCGAACGCGATCCGCCCGGGGCCGACGAGGAGGATCGGCTGGAGGACGATCGGGGCGCCCTCCACCCGCCGACAGGTGGAGAGCACCCGGTACTTGAAGACGCGCGGCCACTGGATCATGCCCTCGACGGCGGGCCGCGCGTAACGGCGGCCGAGGCGCCGGTAGAGCCTCGGAGGGGCTTGGGTCTCGACGGCGGCCATCCCGGGAACAAACGGCCGGGCGCCACCGGGACTTCCGGCCGCAGTGCGGCGGTCCGCACCGGCGCCATAGGTAGGTCAGGTCGACCGCGGCGGCCGTCCGAGGTGCGTCCCGGGCGTCTCGGGCAGCTGTCCCGGGCGTCTCGTGGCGACCCCGGCAGGGTGTGGCCGCCACGAGACGCCCGGGACGTGAGGGTCTTTCAGGGAAGTCCACATGGACGTGGGAGAGATGCCGGGGACGTCACGGATACCCATGCGTCTCGCCACAGGTTCCGACGGCCCCCGCGACGATCGTGCACTTGAGCCGCCTATAGGGGGCTCAAGTGCACGATCGTGAGCGGCCTGATGAGGGAGGCGCGAGGAATCGTGGAGTTGCCTGAGCCTTCGTCACAGATCACAGGCCTTCGTGGAGGAACACGCGCTCTCTCCCCGGAGCACGCCGATCCCCACGCCCTCTCCCCGTACCCTCGGCCGTCCCGGCCACGGCCACACCCTGCCGGGGTCGTGGCCGGGAACGGCCGCGTCCCTTTCCCGGGCGACAGCTCAGACCGCGGAATCGATCATCTGGGTCGCCGTCCGGCTAGGCCTGATCGAGCCAGCGGGCGCGAAGGATCGCGGCGAGGTGGGCGGGTAGCTCGCTCGCCTGGGTTAGGGGGACGCCGTCGAGGCTGCGGGCGGGGCGGATGCCGCGCACCGAGGAGGTGAGGAAGACCTCTTCGGCGGCGCGCAGGTCGGTGACCCGGAGCGGCGTCTCGGCGACCGCGATGCCGAGCTCGGCGGCGAGCGTTAGGGTCGCGGCGCGGGCGGTGCCGGCCAGGATCCGGCCGTCGAGGGGCGGCGTGGAGAGGCCGTCGTCGCGGACGACGAAGACGTTGGCGCGGCCCGCCTCGAGGACGTCCTCGCCTGCGACGATCAGCGGCATCGCCTCGCCCAGGTCCGCCTCGACCGCCTCGAGCCAGTCGCGGTCGGCGAGCTTGTGGGCGCCGGGCCAGGCGGGCGGGTGGACGGTGCGCAGATCGACCGCGCCGGAGCGGTCGGGGAAGAATGTCGCCGGGTCGATCGGGGTCACCGCGATCTTCTGCTCGAGCCCGCCGCCGGTGGCCGGGAGGACGTCGATCCGCATCCGCCCGAGCTCGATGCCCCGCGCCGCCTCGGTGGCCGCCACGGCCACCTCGTCCGGCAACTCGGCGCCGAACAGCTCCCGCAGGCTGCCGCGCATCCGCTCCAGGTGGACGGGCAGGCGGATCGGCCTGCCGTCGGCGACCAGCACGGTCTCGAAGACGCCGCGCCGGTGGTCGAATGCGCCGCTCACCGCCGGGAAGATAGAGTGCCGCGCCGCAGGCAAACCAGAAGCAAAGGACAGCGATGACCGAGACGTACGAGGTGACCACCGACCAGGCCGAGCGCGAGGCGTCGGGCGCGCACGCCTATGGCCGCTACCTGGAGGAGTTCCAGGTCGGCGATGTCTACAAGCACTGGCCGGCCAAGACGGTCACCGAGTCCGACGATCACCTCTTCTGCCTGATCACGATGAATCACCACCCACTGCACATCAACGATGTGTACGCGGCGGGCTCCCAGCAGGGCAAAAACGTCGTGGTCGGGCCGCTGGTCTACTCGCTGGCGCTCGGGATGTCGGTCTCCGACGTCTCCGGCAAGGCGATCGCCAACCTCGCCACCGAAGAACTCAGCCATCCCAACCCGGTCTTCCACGGCGACACGCTCTTCTGCGAGACCGAGGTGCTCGAGGTCCGCGAGTCGCGCTCGAAACCGGACCGCGGCACGGTCAAGGTCCACACCCGCGTGCTGAACCAGGACGGCGTCCTGGTCGCCGAGTTCAAGCGCCTCGTGCTGGTCCCCCGCAAAAACGCCGGCTGAGATCGCCCAGCTGTTCCTTATGCGCCTCATAGGCGCATAAGGAACAGCTAATGGGCCTCGCCGCTTGCATGCGCGGGGGGGCGTGACTCCTCGGCCAGCGAGGTGATCTCGAGGGTGCCCTCGGCGGCCTCCTCGAGCACCTCGGTCGCCTCCTGGGCGGAGCGCGCGTAGAGCTCGACCAGCAGGTGGACGACGATCTGCTCCTCGTCGTGCTTGTGGAAGCGGACGTGGGTGAAGAACTCGCGCACGCCTGCGTCGCCGAAGGCGCCGTAGGTGAGGAACTCGGCCGCTTCGGGGCCGGAGCAGCTCTCGACCCGCTCGGCGTCGATCGTCACCGTGCAGGAGGCGACCCAGGGCGTCCCCGCCACCATCCGCGGCCAGCGCTCGCCGATCGGCACGACGCGGTCGTCCTCGAAGGTCAGGTGGGGCTGGTCGTGCATGCAGTCGAGGCACTGGACGACCGATTCCTGCACCTCGTCGACCCCTTCGGCGAGGGCGCCCGTCCCCGGCTCGACGCGGCGGATCGCGTCGTAGTGGATCTGGATCTCGAGGTTCTGCGACCAGCACCGGTAGCAGCGCAGCCAGGCGGAGCGGTCGTCTTGGAAGTCGCTCATGTCCCTATTGTCGCGCGCCGCGGAGCTCGGCGTGGGCGATCGCCTCAGGCCGCCGCGCGGGCGGCGGCGCGCTCGCCGACCAGGTCGACGATCTCGCCCATGATCCGGTTCACGTCGAAGTCCTTCGGCGTGTAGACCCCGGCCACGCCGGCGGCGCGGAGCCGCTCGGCGTCGGTGACCGGGATGATGCCGCCGACCACGACCGGGACGTCGACGCCCTCCTCGGCGAGCAGGCGGACCACCTCGGGGATCAGCTCCAGGTGGGAGCCGGAGAGGATCGAGAGGCCGACCACGTCGACGTCCTCCTGCAGGGCGGAGGTGGCGATCTCGGCCGGGGTGAGTCGGATGCCCTGGTAGATCGCCTCGATGCCGACGTCGCGGGCGCGCAGGGCGATCTGCTCGGCGCCGTTGGAATGGCCGTCGAGGCCGGGCTTGCCGACCAGCATCTTGATCCGGTGGCCGATCTGCGCCGAGACCTCGTCGACGCGGCGGCTGATCGTCTCCAGCTGGGCGCGGTCGCTGGGCGGGGCGGCGCCGTCGACGCCGGTCGGCGCGCGGTAGGCGCCGAACGCCTCGCGCAGCACCTCGGCCCACTCGCCGGTCGTCGCCCCGGCCCTGGCGGCGGCGATCGTCGCGGGCATGATGTTCTCGCCGTCGTCGGCGGCGACCCGGCCGAGCTCCGCCAGGGCGGCCTCGACCGCGGCCTGGTCGCGGTTCGTCTTCCACTGCTCGAGCGCCCTGATCCGTTCCCGCTCGACCTCCGGGTCGGGGGTGAGGATGCCGCCGTCGGCACCCGCCGTCAGCGGCGACTCCTCGGTCTCGGTGAAGCTGTTCTGGCCGACCACCTTCTGCTCGCCGCGCTCGATCCGGGCCACCCGTTCGCGGTTGGACTCGACCAGGCGCGCCTTCATGTAGGGGACTGCGTTGACCGCGCCGCCCTGCTTCTCGACGACCTCCATCTCCTCGCGGGCACCGGCCGAGAGCTCCTCGACCAGGCCTTCCATGACCACCGAGCCGGTGAAGATGTCGGGGTACTCGAGCAGGTCGGTCTCGTTGGCGAGCACCTGCTGGATGCGCAGACTCCACTGCTGGTCCCAGGGGCGGGGGAGGCCCATCGCCTCGTTCCAGGCGGGAAGCTGCAGGGCGCGGGCGCGGGCGTCGCGGCTCATCGTCACCGCCAGCGCCTCGAGCACGATCCGCTGGATGTTGTTCTCCGGCTGGGCCTCGGTGAGGCCGAGGCTGTTGACCTGGACGCCGTAGCGGAAGCGCAGCATCTTCTCGTCGGTGACCCCGTAGCGCTCCCGGCCGATCTGCTCCCAGAGCGCCGCCATCGTGCGCAGCTTGGCGATCTCTTCGATCACCCGGATGCCGGCGTTGACGAAGAAGGAGATGCGGCCGAAGACCTTGGGGAAGTCCTCCTCGGCGACCTGGCCGCGGGCTTTCACCTCGTCGAGCACGGCGATCGCGGTGGAGAGCGCGAAGGCGATCTCCTGGACGGGGGTCGCGCCCGCCTCCTGCAGGTGGTAGCTGCAGATGTTGGTCGGGTTCCAGCGCGGTACCTCGTTGACGCTGAAGGCGACCATGTCGGCGATCAGCCGCAGGCTCGGCTCGGGCGGGAAGGCGTAGGTGCCGCGCGAGAGGTACTCCTTGATGATGTCGTTCTGGGTCGTGCCGGAGAGGGCGGAGCGGGCGACGCCGTTCTCCTCGGCGACCGTGACGTAGAGGCCGAGCAGCCAGGCGGCGGTCGCGTTGATCGTCATCGAGGTGTTCATCTCGTCGAGCGGGATGCCGTCGAGCAGCTGGTGCATGTCGCCCTTGTGGGCGACCGAGACGCCGACCTTGCCGACCTCGCCACGGGCGAGGACGTGGTCGGGGTCGTAGCCGGTCTGGGTCGGCAGGTCGAAGGCGATCGAGAGGCCGGTCTGGCCCTTGGCGAGGTTGCGGCGGTAGAGCTCGTTGGAGCGCTTCGCGTCGGAGTGGCCGGCGTAGGTGCGCATCACCCAGGGGCGGTCGCGCTCGGGCAGTCGGTGGTCGGTCATGTCGCAGATGATATTTGGGAAGGAACCGGTATGCGGCGGGCCGAAATCCGCCGCCCAGGTGAGGCGCCGACGCAACACTGGGCGCGGGCTGTGTTTAGGTTGGCGACCGCCCACGTCGGGCTGCCGGCCATGAAGACCAAGCTGATCATCGCCACCGTCCTCGCCTCGATCCTCGGCCTGCTCGCCGCGGGCGCGGCCTCCGCCGCGTTCGTCGCGATCTACCGCAACGCGCTGGAAACGACCGCGCAGCGCAGCGAAGTGCTGAAGCTGAGCGGCCGCAGCTGCACCCGGGGCGGCGGCGGGACCTCACTCAAGCTGACGGTCGGCAAGCGGACCGAAGAGTGCGCCTACCGCACCCCGGTGATCGGCTCCAACCTCGAAATCGCCGCCACCGGGCAGATCCTCGAAGGCACCCCGACCGCGGTCGCCAAGAAAGCGTTCCTCGGCCTGCAGCTGCGGGCAGGGGGCGGCGGCAAGCTCGAGCTGCGCATCTTCCCCGGCCAGAAAAAGGCCCAGATCGCGAAGATCACCAAGGAAGGCATCCGCTACCTGGCGATCGAAAAGAACATCGCCTCCCTGAAGGAAGCGATGAAACCGGTGGTGCTGCGCCTGCGGGTGATCAACGGCGGCGGCGAAGCGGCCAACACCTGCACGATCAACGGCTACATCGCCGGCGAAGCGGTGGTCGAAGCGACCGAAGAAGCCTGCAATGAACTGAGCGGCGAATTCACCGCCCTCGCGGCCGGCGCACCGAACAACGGTGTCGGCCTGATCGCCGGCTTCAAGGCGATCGTCGTCCGCGCCCCCGTCAACTTCTAGCGCTTCGGGCTAGCGCCCCTTCCGCGGGAAGGGGATCTTTTCGTGGAGGACCTTGGAGACGAGGCGGGCGTAGACGCCGGCGCCCTTCGGGGTCAGGTGGATGCCGTCCCAGAAGAGGCTTTCGCCTTCTTCTTCGGCGACCCGCGCCCAGGGGATTTCGGTGGTGTGATGCCAGTCTTCCGACGCTTCGCGGATGGCGTGGTTCGACTCGTCCTGCCAGGAGACCGGGGCGTGGTCGGAGATCAGGAAGAGCTGGCCGACGTTGGTGGTCGCCTTGCGCAGCGCCTCCATGTCTTCGCTGTAGAGGGGGCCGTTGTTGCCCCACTGGATCACCATCGCGGTCGGGTGGTGTCCCTCGCGCTTGATCTTCTCGATGATTTCGAGGAACTGTTCGGCCTGGCGGCCGACTTCGGCATCCATCGAGAAGCCCGGCCCGAGCCGCGCCGCCAGCTTTTCCTCGGCGCCGATCATCACCGAGTCGCCGAGCATGATGATCCGCGGCCAGTGCTTGGTGGCGCGCGGGCGCTGGTCCTGCTTCGACTGCCGACCGTGGCCGCTGCGCTGCGGGCTGCCCTTTTCCCGCGCCGTTTCCTGGGGCGGCAGCTTGGCGTGGACCTTGGCGACGGTCGCGGTCGAGGCGGCAGCCGAGGCGGGGTTCGAGCCACCCGTCTTGACGATGCCGCTCCAGCCGACGATCAGGATCACGCCGAGGACCGAGACGAGCAGGGCGGGGCGGGCGATGCGAAGCCAACCGTCGGGCATCTTCGGCACCTTAGCCTTGCCGCTGAACGGAAGCTCGACGAAGCGGTAGGAGAGGTCGGCGAGGATGAGGCAGAGGATCAGCTGCAGCGGGATCAGGATCCCGCGCGGCAGGTCGATGTCGATGCCCGGGCGGGTCATCACCAGGACCGGCCAGTGCCAGAGGTAGAAGCTGTAGCTGCGCAGCCCGAGCCAGAGCAGGGCCGGCCGGCCGAGGATCCCGCCCAGCCGCGCCGCGGGGTGGGCGAGGGCGGCGAGCAGGAGCACGCTGGCGAGCGCGATCCAGGCGTAGCCGCCGTGCCAGAGCGCCAGGTCGTAGTCGTGGACATGGACGAAGCTGAGGATCAGATAGCCGAGCGCGATCACCCCGAGGGCATCGAGGATCGGGCCCACCAACGGGCCGGATCTGTGGCTGGGGAGGCGCAGCACGGTCGGCGACCAGACCAGGGCCAGGGCGACCCCGGCGAGCAGGCCGATCGCATGGGTGTCGGTGCCGTAGTAGACGCGCGAGGCGTCGTGGCCGGGATTGAAGAGGATCCAGGCGAGGACGACCGACGCGGCCGCCCCGGCGAGCACCCCGAGCAGCAGCCGGCCGCGACCGAAGAGCTTCATCCCGGCGGCGAAGACGAGCGGCCAGAAGAGGTAGAACTGCTCCTCCACCGAGAGCGACCAGAGATGGGTGAAGAGGGACGGCCGCCCGAACTGTTCGAAGTACGAGGTGTGGGCGAAGATGAAGTGCCAGTTGGCGAAGTAGAAGAGCGAGGCGAGGGCGTCGCCACGGATCTGGCCGATCTTGTCGGGCTCGGCGATCGCCGAGACGATCATCGCGACGGCGATCAGGACGCCGACCGCGGGCAGCAGGCGGCGGGCGCGGCGCAGCCAGAAGCGGCCGAGCTCGAGGTGGTCGGTCGTGCGGAACTCGCGCAGCAGCAGCGAGGTGATCAGATAACCGCTGATCGCGAAGAAGACATCGACGCCGAGGAAGCCGCCGGGGACCCAGTCGAGGCCGGCGTGGTAGCCGAAGACGGCAAGGACGGCCAGCGCCCGCAGGGCGTCGATACCCGGCAGGTAGGGAAAACCCTTGTCCTTCGGCTGGCTCATCCTTCTCGGTGCATAATCGCGGACGTGTCCCCTGCGACCATCGAGAAACCGCGCGCCGCAGGCCCGGATTCAGACCTGGGCGGAAACTGGCGGGTGATCGTCTGCAACGACAACCACAACACCTTCGACCACGTCGCCCAGACGCTGGCCCGGGTGCTGCCCGGCGTCAGCCTCGACCAGGGCCACCGGATCGCCGAGCAGATCCACAACACCGGCCAGGCGATCGTCTGGACCGGCCCGCGCGAGCCGGCCGAGCATTACTGGGAGCAGCTCGACTCGGCGGGACTGACGATGGCGCCGCTGGAGCGGGGCTGAGGGCGCACTGTCTGCATTTACCCCTCATCGATGAGGGGTAAATGCAGACTAGAGCCGCTCGACGTTGTCGGCGTCGAGGCCGCGGCTGATGCCGCGGAAGTCGATCGCCAGGGGCACGGCGGCGATCGCGGCGGCGTGGTCGACGCCCGGGTGGGCGGTGACGATCGCCAGCAGGTCGGTGGAGGCGAGGCCCGCGTCGAGGTCGACCGAGGTGAGCCCCTGGGAGGGGATCTCCGGCACGAAGGGGTCGTGGTAGGAGACCTCGGCGCCGAGACCCCGGAGCAGGTCGATGATCCGCAGCGCCGGCGATTCGCGGGTGTCGCCGATCCCCGGCTTGTAGGCGGCGCCGAGGATCAGGATGCGCGAGCCCTTGACCGGCTTGCCGGCGTCGTTCAGCGCTCTCTCGATGCGCCGCACGCAGAACTCCGGCTGGGCCTGGTTGACCTTGCCGGCCAGCTCGATGAACTCGGGGTAGAAATCGTGCTCGCGCGCCTTGAAGGCGAGGTAGAAGGGGTCGACGGGGAGGCAGTGGCCGCCCATCCCGGGGCCGGGGTCGAAGCGCATGAAGCCGAAGGGCTTGGTCGCGGCCGCTTCGATCACCTCCCAGACGTCGATCCCGAGGCGGTCGCAGAGCTGCGCGATTTCGTTGACGAGGGCGATGTTGACCGAGCGGAAGATGTTCTCCAGGAGCTTCGCCAGCTCGGCCGTCTCCGGTGAGCTGAGCACCTCGACCGTGTCGCAGATCTGGCCGTAGAGGGCGGCGGCGCGCTCGGTGCAGGCGGGCGTGATGCCGCCGACCAGCTTCGGCGTGGTGCGGATCGTGTGGTCGGAGCGGCCAGGGTCGATCCGCTCCGGCGAGAAGGCGAGGAAGAAATCGACACCCACGGCTCCGCCGTGCGCGGCGAGGACCGGGAGGAGCTCCTCCCGGGTGGTGCCCGGGTAGGAGGTCGACTCGAGGACGATCAGCTGGCCCGGCTGCAGATGGGCGGCGAGCGCGGTGGCCGTCTCGCGCAGGTAGGAGAGGTCGGGCTCGCGGGAGCTGGTCAGCGGCGTCGGCACGCAGACGACGATCGCCCCGCAGTCCTCCAGCGCGGCGTAGTCGGTGGTCGGGTGGAGGCGTGGGGAGAGCGCCGCCAACTCGGCGTCGGCGACGTCCTCGATGTAGCTGCGACCGGCGGCCAGGTCGGCGATCTTCGCTGCGTCGGTGTCGAGCCCGACGACCTCGTTCCCGGCCTCGGCGAAGGCGAGGGCGAGGGGTAGGCCGACGTAGCCGAGGCCGACGATCCCGAGCGCCGCTGGCTTCATCGCGGCGGTGGGTTCAGGCGCCGGTCGCGACGATCGACTCGGCGGCGAGCAGGGTGTGCCAGGTCGGCAGCAGCGGGATGTCGTACCAGCCGATGATCGCCTCGCGGGCCTCGGCGATCTCCTGGGAGTACCAATAGCGTTCGAAGTCCGAGCGCTGCTCCCAGACCATCGTCTGTTGGAACAGGAGCCTGTCGTCGAGCGCCCGGGTCAGAGACCAGCTCTTGGCGCCGTAGCCGGTGCACTTGGCGGCGGCCGGTTCCCAGAGGTCGAGCCAGCGCTTCCCGCGGAACGGGGCGATGTGCCAATCGAGCCTGCAGACCTCAAGCATCGTTCAATCCTTTCGCATCTGCGCCGCGGGCGTCGCTACGCCCCGACCTCCGCCCGGATCGCGCCCGGGCCCTCCTCGGTCTTGCCCGCGTCCTCGGACTCGGCGCCGACCAGGACGGCGATCTTGCCGAGGTGTTTGTTTTCGTGCATCAGCTGGTGGGCGGTGGGGACCCCGTCGAACTCCATCGTCTGCCAGAGGACCGGGCGGATCTTGCCCTCCGCCATCAGCTGGTTCGCCCGCATGCACTCGTAGGCGTTGGCGAAGTGGGAGCCGAGGATCTGCTTCTGGCGCATCCACATGTAGCGGACGTCGAAGTCGAGCTGGAAGCCTGAGGTGGCGCCGCAGATCACGACCTTGCCGAACGGCTTGACCACGTAGACGGAGGTCGGGAAGGTGGCCCGCCCGACGTGCTCGAAGACGATGTCGGGGGCGTCGCCGAGGATCTCCTTGACCCGATTGGAGAAGCCGCGCGAGGCGCGGAAGCGCTCCTTGTCGGCGGCCGGGTCGGTGAGGTTCTCGTCGGTCCGCATCATCTCGCGGAATTCGGAGCGGTTGATGTAGTCGACGGCGCCGAGCTGTTTGACCAGCTCCCCCTTCTCGTCGCTGGAGACGACGCCGACCGCGTTGGCGCCGGCCGCCTTGCAGAGTTGCGTGGCGAAGACGCCGAGGCCGCCGGCGGCGCCCCAGATCAGGACGTTGTGGCCGGGCTGCAGCTTGCACTGGTCGATCAGCATCCGGTAGGCGGTGAAGTAGGTGAGGCCGTAGGAGCAGGCCTCGGCCCAGCTCATGTTCTGGGGGCGCGGCAGCAGCTGCTGCGCCTGCACCTTGGTGAACTCGGCGAAGGAGCCCCAGGTCGTCTCGTAGCCCCAGATCCGCTGGCTCGGCGCGGCGAGCGGGTCGAGCCCGTGCACCTCGACGTCCTCGTAGGAGGCCTGGTTGCAGTGGATCACGACCTCGTCGCCCGGCTTCCAGCGGGTGACGCCCTCGCCGACCTTCCAGACGATCCCGGAGGCGTCGGAGCCGCCGATGTGGTGGCCGTACTCGGGGTGGTCGCCGTAGCCGAAGACCGAGACCGGCTTGCCGAGCGCCGCCCAGACGTTGTTGAAGTTGACGCCGGCGGCCATCACCCGGACGATCACCTCGAAGGCGCCCGGCTCGGGGACCTCGATCTGCTCGAGCTGGAAGGCGTCCTTCGGTTCGCCCTCGCGCTCCTGGCGGATCACCCACGCCGCCATCGTCTCCGGGAGCGTCCCCGGCTCGACCTCGAGTTGGGTCAGGTTGCTGGTGTCGACCGCCAAAGTTCGTCCTCCGTCTTGGTTTCCCGCTGCCGCGGGCAACCTTAAAGGTCGGTGCCGGTCCGCGCAGGCAGCTCGACCACCGAGTCGTCGCCTTCGCCGCCGCGCTCCAGTTCCTCCAGCTCGACGGCGACCACGCGCTGCGGCAGGCCCTCGATCGACTGCGGCGCCTCGATCTCCTCGCCGCGCGCCGCGCCCAGATCCTGGAAGCGGCGCAGGGAGGGCAGGACGCGCCGTTCGGCCGAGTTGATCGCGTCGTTGTAGGCGTTGACCGCCGAAGAGAGCTGGCGGCCGCTCTTCGAGAGGTGTTTGAGGAAGACGCCCATGCGCCCGTAGAGCTCGTGAGCGGCGCCGGCGATCTCCTGCGCCTCGGCGGCGATCCGCTCCTGGCGCCAGCCGAGCTCGACCGTCCGTAGCAGCCCGACCAGGGTGGTCGGCGTCGCGATCAGGATCTTCTGCTCGAGCGCGTAGTCGTAGATGCTCGGCTCGGCCTCGAAGGCGGCGTGCAGGGCGGCCTCGGAGGGCATGAAGCAGACCACGAAGTCGGGCGTGTCACCGCTCTCGAACTGGTCCTGGTAGCGCTTCGAGGCGAGTTTCGAGATGTGGTCGCGAACCTGGCGGGCGTGGCGGATCAGCTCGCCACGGCGTGAGGATTCGTCCTCGGCTTCGAGCACCTCGAGGTAGGCGTCGAGCGGCACTTTGGAGTCGATCACGACCTTGCGATCGGCGGGCAGCATCACGATCGCGTCGGGTCGCAGCAGGCCGTCGTCGCCGTGCAGCGTCGTCTGCGTCTCGAAATCGACGTGCTCGGTCATCCCCGCCAGCTCGACGCAGCGCTTCAGCTGCACCTCGCCCCATTCGCCGCGCGTCTTCGGCTGGCGCAGGGCTTTGACCAGGGTGCCGGTCTGGGTGCCGAGGTCGGTGAGCCCCAGTTTCATCTCGTCGAGCAGCGAGCGGACGGCGCCGTCGGCGGTCCTGCGGTCGCGGCTCATCGTCGCCACCTCGCGTTCGATCCGCTCGAGGTTCTTGCCGATCGGCTCGGTCAGGCGGCGGAATTCGGCCTCGCGCCGGTCGAGGGCGGCCGCGGCGTCTTTCGCGTCGGCCTTGCGCGACTCCTCGTTCATCCGCTGCAGCTGAGCGGCCGCGGCCATCGTCGCCTGGGCCACCACGGAGTCCACGTCGAGCGGCTCCGCGGGCTCCTCCTTGCGCCCGACGAGGACGTAGACGAGGGCGGCGACGAGGGCCAGGATGGCGATGGCGAGGACGACGATCATCGGACCGCCGATGGTTGCGCGCCGCCCGGACGCTACGGCAGCAGGAGGTCGTTCTCCGAGGAGGTGCGGTAGGGACCGACCTTGAGCGTCGCCGGGGCGCCGTGGACGCCTTCGGCTTCGATCGTGTAGTGGCCGGTCGGCAGTTCGGTGGAGAAGGTGCCGGGGCTGCGGGCGCCGATCGAGGCGGAGGTCGCCGATCTCGGTCCGTGGATCTCGAGCTTCGCGGCCGTGCCGGTCTGGTTGGCGGTGACGAAGACGACCGCGAGCGGCGCCTGGGTCTTGATCTGCGGCTGCGGATGGTTCTGGTTCTGCGGCAGCTGCTGGTGCTTTTCGGGGCCGACGGCGATCGTCGCCGGCTGCACGGTGACGCCTTCCTTGCCGATGATCACGCTGACCCGGGTCGGCACCGCCGGGCGCGGTTCGTTGGGGTGGCTCTCGGCGCCGCAACCGGCCCCGACCAGCGCCAGGATCAACGCGGCGAGCGCGCCGCCCCCCGCGACCTTGGCTCTCCCGAGAACCATCTCGGGGGTGAATCTAGCCGAAGGGGAGGGCGACGACTTCGGCCGTAACGCCATCTTCACCTACAAGGAGCCGAGCCCCCGGCTCCGCCTCGCGGCGGACGATCGCCAGCCCGATCGGTCCGAGGGCGGGGGAGACGACCGCGCCGCCGAGCGTCCCCACCTCCTTCTCGCCGAGCCGCAGGGGTGCGCCGGGGACGGCGACCCCGCTCAGCCGCAGGCCGCACAACCGGCGGTTCGGCCTGCCCTTGTAGTGGAGGCGGGCGACCGTCTCCTGACCGATGTAGCAGCCCTTGGTGAAGCTGACCGCGTCCTCGACGATCGCCGCCTCGGCGGGCATCGTGCCCGCGTCCATCTCGGCGCCGAAGCGGGGGACGCCGGCCTCGACGCGGAGGATCTCGACCGCCTCCGTGGTGACCTCGACCGCACCGGCGTCGAGCAGCGCGGCGAACAGCCGGTCGCGGTCGCCGGCGGCGCAGAAGAGGTCGATCCCGTCGCGGGTGCCGACGGCGAGCGCCTCGGTCCCGGCGATCGTCACCGCCTCGTTCGCGAACTCGGGGAGGGGCGGGGCGCCGGCGATCTCCGCGGCGCGTGGCCCGATCAGGGAGAGGAGCGCCCGCTCCTCGCTCGCGTCGACGACCTCGACCTCGCGCCCGATCGAGTACATCGTCAGGTGCCGCACGGCCTGTGCCCGCGGCTCCGGCTCACAGTCCAACTGGATCGCCTCCGCGCCGACCCGCAGCACCCGCAGGTCGGTCTGCATGTGCCCCTTGCGATCGAGCAGCGCCGCGTATTGCCCCTCGCCGACCCCGAGCGCCTCGACGTCATTGGTCAGCTGCCCCTGCAGGTACTCGGCCCCGTCCGGCCCGGTCACCGCGATCACGCCACGCCCATCCTTGGAGAGGACCCCACACTCCTCTCGCAGCTGCCGGTACTGGGCGTCGAGCTCGACGGTCACGCTCATGCAAGGGAGTCTAGAAACCCACGATTGCGGGCCGAGGGGATGACCCCTGAGCGAACCTCCCCGCAGTTCGTGAGCGAAGGGGTCATCCCCTCGGCCCCCTCTCAATTTAGATATGTCTAAACTACCCTTTTAGACATGTCTAATTCCCAGGCCATCGAGGACTACGCCAAGGCGATCTACGCGCTGAGCGCCGACCGCGACGCCCTGGTCCCCTCCGGCGAGGTCGCCGCCCGCCTCGGCGTCACCCCGGCCACCGCGACGGTGATGCTGCAGAAGCTGGCGGAGATGGGGCTCGCCGACTACGTCCCCTACAAGGGCGTGTCGCTGACGCCCGACGGGGAAAGGGTGGCGATCGAGGTGATCCGCCACCACCGGTTGATCGAGGCCTTCCTCGCCGAGTCGCTCGGTATGCCGAGCGACCGGGTCCACGCCGAGGCCGAGGTGCTCGAGCACTACATCTCCGAGGATCTCGAGGCGCTGATCGCGGCGAAGCTCGGCGAACCGAGTCACGACCCGCACGGCAACCCGATCCCCGGCCCCGATCTGGAGCCGCCCGACCGCTCAGGGACGGTGGCGTGACCCCTCCCGCGGCGCGCTCAGAAGCCGAACAGGCTCTCCCCGGGGAGGCCGCCGTCGCCGCCGCGGCCTACCGCTCGCTGCACGGCGAGGCGCGCGGACTGGCCCGCGTCTGGCCCTTCCTCGGCCCCGCCTTCATCGCCGCCGTCGCCTACGTCGATCCCGGCAACTTCGCCACCAACGTCACCGCCGGCGCCAAGTTCGGCTACCTGCTGCTTTGGGTGGTGCTGGCCGCCAACCTGGTCGCGATGCTGGTCCAGGCGCAGTCGGCGAAGCTCGGCATCGCCACCGGCCGCAACCTCGCCGAGCTCTGTCGCGAACGCTTCTCGCGCCGCACCTCGATCGGTCTCTGGCTGCAGGCCGAGGTGGTGGCGATGGCCTGCGATCTGGCCGAGATCGTCGGTGCCGCGCTCGGCCTCAACCTGCTCTTCGGCATCCCGCTCTTCGCCGCCGGGCTGATCGCCGGGGCAGGCACCTTCGCCCTGCTCGCCCTGCAGCGGCATGGCTTCCGCCGGCTCGAGGCGGCGATCACGGTGCTGGTCGGCGTCGTCGTCGTCGCCTTCGCCTACGAGCTCTTCAACGCGAACCCCGACGGCGGCGAAGCCGCGCGGCACCTCTTCGTCCCCGGCTTCGACGGCACCGAAAGCATCCTGTTGGCGACCGGGATCGTCGGCGCCACCGTGATGCCGCACGTCGTCTACCTGCACTCGGCGCTGACCCAGAGCCGGGTCGTCGGCCGCAACCCCGACGAGCGCCGTCGCATCCTGCGCTTCGAGAAAGTCGACGTGGTGATCGCCCTGGCGCTGGCCGGGCTGGTCAACCTCGCGATGCTGGTCGTCGCCGCGGCGCTCTTCCACGGTGGCGGTCTGACCGGGGTGGAAACGATCGAAGGCGCCTACGAGGGGTTGAAGCGGCTCGACTCGCAGGGGGCGGCGACGATCTTCGGCGTCGCTCTGCTCGCCTCCGGCTTCGCCTCCTCCTCGGTCGGCACGATGGCGGGCCAGGTGGTGATGCAGGGCTTCATCCACCGCCAGGTGCCGCTCTTCCTGCGCCGCGCGATCACCCTGGCGCCGGCCCTGCTGATCCTGGCGATCGGCGTCAACCCGACCGACGCGCTGGTCGGCTCGCAGGTCGTCCTCTCCTTCGGCATCCCCTTCGCCCTGGTGCCCCTGGTGATGATCGCGGCACGGCGCGAGGTGATGGGGGAGCTGGTCAACCCGCGCTGGCTGACCGTCGTCGCCGGCCTGATCGCGGCCCTGATCACCGCCCTCAACGTCTTCCTCCTCTACCAGTTCGTCGCGGGCTGACCCGGAGCCAGCTGTTCCTTATGCGCCTCATAGGCGCATAAGGAACAGCTGGCGGAGCGGAGCGGTAGCCTTCGCGGCGATGGCGCTCGCCGACGACTTCCAGCGCATCCTCGATGCGCTGCCGCCCGACTGGACCGACCTCGAGGTCGACCTGCGGATCGAGGACGAGAGCCGCTACATCGACGCCGCCGTCTTCGTCAGCCAGGTCAACGCCCAGGTCTACAGCCGGCGCGAGTGGCACTGGCGGCTGATCGTCGCCCACAGCTTCGGCCACGCGGCCGCGGCGGAGACGGTCGAGGGGGTGCTGGCGAAGTTCGACGCCGAGGGGATCGCGGGCGAGCTCCGGGTCGCCGAGGTGCGCGAGGGCCGCTCCGAGGTGGTGCAGATGTGGGGACGCCCGGAAAGCGTCCGCGAGGAGTTCCGCGAGCGCCGCTCGATCTGACGCGGAGCGCCGATGGCCCGCGTCATCAGCATCGCCACCGACCTGATGCTCGCCAGCCGGGTCGACGCCGGGCTGACCGCGGCCGGACACCACGTGGTGCTGGCCCGGTCGGTCGAGGGGGCGCCGCTCGACGAGGCCGAGCTGATCGTCGCCGACCTCGACGTCGCCGACCCGGAGGCGCTGGCCGCGACCGGGGTGCCGACCCTCGGCTACTACTCGCACGTCGACGCCGAGACCAAGGCGCGCGCCGAGGCCGCCGGCCTGGCCAAGGTCGTGCCGCGCTCACGGATGTCCCGCGAACTGCCGGACCTGGTCGCCGCGCTCCTCGCCTAGCCGCCCTGGCCCAGGTCGAAGGCGCTCTTCACTTCGAGCGGTTCTTCGAGCAGGCCGTGGGAGCTCGCCCAGGCCGACCATTCGTTCAGCACCGATTCGGAGAAGGGGAGCGGGTGGAGGGCGGGGAGGAGGACCTTCAGCTGGGCCTCCTGGTCGGCGCGTTCGAGGCTCGGGTCGGCGGCGAGCAGGTCGGCCAGCGCCTTCTGCGGGTGCCGCTCGGTGAAGGCGTAGCCGCGCCGCGTCGCGGCGACCATCGATTCGACCAGCTCCGGTTCTTCTTCCAGCGTCATGCGGGTCGTGGTCAGCACCAGCTCGGGGTAGGGCGGCGCGCCGTATTCGTCGACCTTGAAGACCCGCAGCGGGATGCCGCGGCGGCGCGCCTCGACCGCCTCGTCGTTCCAGAAGCCGGTCGCCGCGTCGACCCTGCCGGCCGCCAGCGAGGCGACCGCGTTGTAGCCGATCGTCACTTCGTCGACCCCGGCCGGGTCGCCGCCGTCGGCGCTCACCTCCGATTCGACCACCGCGGTGTCGGAGGGCAGGCCGGTGACGCCGACGGTATGCCCGTCCATGTCCCGCGGCCGCACCACCGGCCCGCTCTGACGCGCCAGGACAGCCGCCAGCGGCCGCTGCACGATCGGCATCACGCCGACCAGTTCGAGCCCTTTCTCGTCGGCGATGCCGAGGTCGGTGATGTCGAGGATGGCGAAATCGGTGCGCCCCGCGGCGAGCAGCTTCGGCGCGTCGGTCGATTCGCCGGGCACCTGGACGTGGAGGTCGATCCCGGCGTCTCGGTAGAAGCCTTTCGCCTGCGCCGCGTAGATCCCCGTGTGCACCGCGTTCGGCGTGAAATCGAGCACGAGGGTCGCGCCTTTCGGCGCGCCCGGTTCAGCACCGCTCCCGCCGCAACCGGCGATGCCGGTGGCCAACAGGGCGGCCGCCAGCAGCGCGGCAGCACGACTCATCTGGGGCGGCAGCCTAATTCTTTAGGGAAATATGGGTAGACTGCCGCCGCTTGTCTTTCATCTTGGGCCAATTTTCTTAGGGAGGGGATCAGAGAGTGGAGCTGGAGCAAAAAGGACTTTCCGCGTATCTCGGGGAGCTGATCGGCACGTTCCTGCTGGTCTTCTTCATCACCAGCGTCATCACTCTCTACGTCTCCGTCGGTGCGTCGAACCAGTTCGGCTCCGACTTCGCCGTGGTCGGCTTCGTCCAGGGGCTGACGTTGTTCGCCGTGATCTGCATGTTCGGCGCGGTCAGCGGCGGGCATTTCAACCCGGCGGTCACCCTGGCGGCGTGGACGATCAAAAAGATCAGCCTGATCGACGGGGTCATCTACATCCTCGCCCAGCTTTCGGGCGCGGTGCTCGGCGCGCTGCTGACCAAGGGGCTGCTGCTCGACGAGGGGCGCGCCGTCCACTACGGCGCCGGCTCGATCAGCCCGATGCTCTCCGGCAATCCTGCCGGGGCCGCCGTCGAGGCGATCGGCACGTTCGCCCTGGTGCTGGTGATCCTCGCCGTCGTCTTCTCGAAGAAGAGCCTCAAGGACTGGGGCCCGCTGGCGATCGGGCTCACCTTCGTCTTCATGATCATGGTCGGCGGACCGTTGACCGGTGGTTGCTTCAACCCGGCCCGCTGGTTCGGCGCCGCGCTCGTCTCCAACGAATGGGGCGGGACCTGGCCCTTCCTGGTCGGCCCGGTGGTCGGCTCGCTGGTCGCGGTCGGCGTCTGGCGCTTCGTGATCGAGGCCGGTGGCCCGGCCCCGACCGAGCCGCCGCAGCGGGTCACGCCCGCGGCGCAGCCGAAAAAAAGCTAGGGCGCAGACCCCCCGATCGGAATCGCGAAGCGCCGGGGCGACCCGGCGCTTCTTGTAGTTTTGACCGGTGCGACGGGTCACTTTCTCCCGCAACTACACGCTGTCGCTGTCGCGGACGTGCCAGTGCTACTGCAAGTACTGCGCCTTCGCCACGCACCAGGCCCATCTGCATGCGCCGGTCGACGTCGAACGAATCCTCGACGAGGCGCTGAAACGGAACACCAAAGAGCTCCTCGTCCTCACCGGCGAGCGGCCGGAGGTCAACCCGGTCGTCGCCGAACGCCTCGCGGCCTGGGGGCATGAGGACTTCACGTCGTACGTCGTCTGGGCCTGTGAGCGGGCGCTCGAGCGGGGGATGCTGCCCCACACGAACCTCGGGGTGCTCTCGAAGGAGGACCTGGCGCGGCTGCGTGAGGTGACCGCGTCGCAGGGGCTGATGCTGGAGTCGATCGACAAGAGCCTCATGAAGACCGTGCACGCTGGTTCTCCCACCAAGCATCCGAGTGAGCGCCTTGCCACGATCCAGGCCGCCGGGGAACTGAAGATCCCATTCACCAGCGGAATCCTGGTCGGCATCGGCGAGTCGGAGGACTCCCGCGTCGAATCTCTCGAAGCGCTGGCCGAGCTTCACCGCAAATACGGCCACATCCAGGAGATCATCCTCCAGAACTTCGTTCCCCACCCGCGGTACTACGGGGCCGAGGTGGCGGAGATCGCGGACGAGGCATCACGGAAGCGCTGGGGTGGCGGGGAGGGGGCCGAGGGGGACCCTTCTCTCACGAACAGCGGGGAGGTTCGTTCAGAGTCCCCCTCGGCCCCCTTGCCGGCCTGGGCATCGGACGTCGGGATCGAAGAGATCAAGCGCCTGATCCAGGAGTGCAAGCGATTGATGCCCGATGTGGGTGTTCAGGTGCCGCCGAACCTGAGCGACTGGTGGCCGGTGCTGGTCGAAGCCGGGGCTACTGATCTGGGTGGGTTGAGCGCCAACGGGGACCACATCTCGCCGGAGGAGCCGTTTCCTTCGCCGCACCAGGTGAGGAAGGAGCTGGCGCCGCGGGGGTATGCGCTGAGCGAGAGGTTGTGCGTCTACCCGCAGTACATGGAGCCGGACTGGATGGAGCAGGGGGTCCTCGACGTCATCAAGCTCAAATACTGGAGCTTCATCCCGCGGAAAGGGAGCGGTCGTCGCAGCGAAGAGAGCTTGGATGCTGGGCTGGCGCCTCAAGCCATTGCCAAAGGCCGCGAGGGGGTCGAGCTCTCCGAGGACGAGATGACGGCGCTTTTCGCGGAGACGCGGCCGGAGGTCATCGAGGAGATGCGGATCGCGGCGGACGAGCTCCGGGAGGAACTGGCGGGGGACACGGTCACCTTCGTCGTCAACCGCAACATCAACTTCACCAACATCTGCGTGGTCGGCTGCGCGTTCTGCGGGTTCGGCCAGGGCCGGCGCTCCCCGGACGCCTACGAAGTGTCCGAGGCCGACTTCGCCGACCGGATCGCCGAGGCGGTCGGGTTCGGGGCGACCGAGCTCTGCATGCAGGGCGGCATCCACCCGGACCTGACGCTCGAGGAGTACGGGCGGTGGCTCTCCCTCGCCAAGGAGACGGCGCCGCAGTTGCATCTCCACGCCTACTCGCCGATGGAGATCAACCACGCCTGCGAGCGCTCCGGCAAGGAGCCGGGGGAGGTCTTCGAATACCTGCTCGACCACGGCCTCGGCTCGACGCCGGGGACCGCGGCGGAGGTCCTCGACGACGGGGTGCGCCAGCGGATCTCCCCCAACAAGCTCCCCGCCGCGCGCTGGGTCGAGATCATCGAAGCCTCCCACCGGGCCGGGCTGCGCTCGACCTCGACGGTGATGTTCGGCCACATCGAGGAGCCGCGCGAGCTGGCCCGTCACATGCGGGTGATCCGCGGGGTGCAGGAGCGCACCGGGGGCATCACCGAGTTCGTGCCGCTCTCCTTCATCCCCTTCAACACGCTGCTCGGGCGCACCCACGGGATCGAGGAGATCACCATGCGGGAGAACCTCAAGCACACCGCCGCCTTCCGGCTGGCGCTCGGCAGGACGATCACCAACCTGCAGGCGAGCTGGGTGAAGATGGGGCTGGAGGGCGCGACCGAGGCGCTCCGCTGGGGCGTCAACGACCTCGGCGGGACGTTGATGGAGGAGAACATCTCGCGCATGGCCGGGTCCCAGCACGGGGTGCGGCTCGACCCCGAGGATCTGATCGCCGCCGCCCGCGCCGCCGGGCGCACCCCCGCGCAGCGGACGACGCTCTACGAGATCGTCGAGACCTACTCGGCGGCCTGAGCGATGCGGGCGATGGTTCTCGATCGCCCGCATCGGCCGTTGCGGGCGGCGGAGCTGCCCGAGCCGCAGCCCGGCCCCGGCCAGGTCAAGCTGGCGGTCCGCACCTGCGGGGTCTGTCGCACCGATCTCCACATCTACGACGACGAGCTGCGCGGTGCCGCGAAACCGGAGCTGGTGATGGGACACCAGATCGTCGGCGAGGTGGTCGCGGCGGGGGAGGGCGCGGAGCGCTTCGCGGTCGGTGAGCGGGTCGGCGTGCCGTGGCTCGGCTGGGCCGACGGCACCTGCCGCTACTGCCGCGAAGGGCGGGAGAACCTCTGCGAGAACGCCCGCTTCACCGGCTACGACGTCGACGGCGGCTACGCCGAGCTCGCCGTCGCCGCCGAGGGCTTCTGCTTTCCGATCCCCGACCTCTACTCCGACACCGAGGCGGCGCCGCTGCTGTGTGCCGGCCTGATCGGCTACCGGGCGCTGCGGCTGGTCGGCGACGCCGAGCGGCTCGGCTTCTACGGCTTCGGCTCCTCCGCGCACATCCTCTGCCAGATCGCGGTGCACGAAGGGCGCCGCGTCTTCGCCTTCACCCGCGACGGCGACGGCGACACCCAGGCCTTCGCCCGCCGCCTCGGCGCCGAGTGGGCGGGCGGCTCCTCCGAGCAGCCGCCGGAGCCGCTCGACGGGGCGATCGTCTTCGCCGCGGTGGGTCCGCTGATGGTGGCGGCGCTGCGGGCGAGCGCTCCCGGCGCCCGGGTGATCAGCGCCGGCATCCACATGAGCGAGATCCCCGCCTTCTCCTACGACCTCCTCTGGGAGGAGCGGACGCTCGGCTCGGTCGCCAACCTGACCCGCGCCGACGGCGAGGAGCTGCTGCGGATCGCCCCCGAGGTCCCGGTCCGCGCCGCGGTCACCACCTACGCGCTGGAGGACGCCCAGCAGGCGCTCGAAGACGCCCGCGCCGGCCGCCTCGAGGGCTCCGCCGTCCTCGTGATCGACGATTAGACCACCAGTGCGTTCGCACTTCGTTCCGCTATCCGGAACCAGGTGCGAACGCGTAGGTGGGGCGGGGGCGGGTAGCTGAAAGGGCACAGGAAAGCGACGAAGGGAACGCGAAATGGCTGATACCCCCAGCAACACCGATGACGCCAAAGGCCGCGTCAAGGAGGCCGCCGGGAAGCTGACCGGCGACAAAGGGCTGCAGGACGAGGGCAAGGTCGACAAGGCCTCGGGCAAGCTCAAGGAGGGCATCGACAAGGTGCGCGACGCCCTTCACAAAGACTGAGGCCCTGGAGGACTAACGGAAGAGGTCGTCCTCGCGCGGCCGGCGGATCGCCGCCGCGCCGGGGCCGTCCTCCTCGGTGACCCAGCGGCCGAGGCCGCCGACGACCACGGCCGGCACCGCCGCCACCTTGTCGCGGACGAGGTCGGCGGCCGCCGCCGCCTCGTCGGCGATCGCGATCTGGGTCGCCATCAGCTCGCGGCCGTCCGCGTCCTGGCGGCCGCGCCAGTCGTCGATCGGGACCAGCCCGGCGCAGCCGATCGCCACCTCGGCCTGGCCGATCCGCCAGGCGCGTCCGAAGCTGTCGGCGATCACGACGCCGATCTGCGCGCCGCCCCCGATCTCCGCCCGCAGACGCCGGGCCGAGGCGTCGGGGTCCTCGGGCAGGAGCAGCACCGTGTCCTCCTCGCCGACGTTGGAGCTGTCGATCCCGGCATTGGCGCAGACGAGGCCGTGCCTCGTCTCGACGATCAGGACGCCGCGCTCGGCGCGGATCACCTCGGCGCTCTCCTCGAGGATCAGCTGCACCAGGTTCGGCTCCTTGCCGATGGTCCGGGCGAGCTTGCTCGCTTTCGCGCCCGGGATCACGCTCGACAGGCGCCTGGTCCGGCCCTCGGCCTTGGAGACGACCTTCTGGGAGATGACGACCACGTCGCCATCGATGAGCGGTCCAGCGCGCTCCGCGATCAGCGCGCCGAGGGGATCGCCCGCGCTGATCTCCGGCAGGCCCAGGACGGGTCGGACCCGGACCTCGGAAGCGCCGCGTCCGCTCATATCCCCAGCGCCTTCGCCGTCCGCCTCGCCCCGCCGGTTTTATCCACGGCCATCGTCAGCGCCACCAGGTCGGCCGGCGTGTCGAGATCCAGTCCCAGGGACGGCAGCTCCTCGACCCCGTAGGGGATGCCCGCGGCACGCGCCGCGGCGACGTGACGCTCGCAGCTGCCCTCGCCGAAGCTCGGCTCGATCGCCCCCGGCGGGGCGAGGACGAGCGCGTTCGTGCCGCTGCCGTGGCGGTCGGGGACGACGGTGACGTACGGGTCGGGGAGGCCGGTGAGGACCCGGTCCAGCTCACGCGGATCGAGCAGCGGGCAGTCGCCGGGGAGGAGGGCGACGCAACGTGCTCCGGCCGCCTCGGCGGCGGCGATCCCGGCGAGGGCGGCGGCGCTGTGGCTCGCGTCCTCGAAGTCGGCGAGGAGCTCGGCGCCCGCGGCGGCGGCGAGCTCGGCCGCCATCGGCTCCCGGCTGACCACGATCGTCCGCTCGACCGAGCGGACCGCGCCGATCGCCTCGAGCACGTCGGCGACCATCGCCGCCGCCAGCTCCGGCCGCCGCGCGTCCTCGATCCCCGGCGCCAGCCGCGACTTCGCCACCGCGAAGCGCTTCACCGGCACCACCGTGGTGGCCCTCATGCGTCGATCAGCGTCGCCGCGTAGTCGAGCACGGTGCGGGCGAGCCGCAGGCGCCCCGCGGCGCCGTCCATCAGGGTCGGGGCGGCGAGGGTCGGGATCTCGCCCGGCGGCGGGTCCGGATCGGCCGCGTCGACCACCATCGCGTCGATCACCCCGGTGTAGAGGGAGGCGACGCCCGCCGCCGTGGCCGGGCGTCCGAGCGCGGTCATGAAGCGATTGGTCGGCCCCTTCACCACCTTGCCCCCGACGTAGGGGCTGACCGCGACGACCGGCGCGGCCGCGGCGGCGATCGCCTCGCGCATGCCCGGCACGGCGAGGATCGGGCCGATGCTGATCACCGGGTTGGAGGGGCCGATGACGATCGCGTCGGCCGCCCGCAGGGCCCCCGCCACCTCGGCGGTCGGGCGCGCCTCGGCGATCCCGTCGAGCTCGACCCCTAGCACCTCGGGTTTGCCGCCGTCGAGGATCAGGTATTCCTGCAGGTCGCGGCGGCCGACGTCGGTGAGCACCTTGGTCCGCACCGGCTCGTCGCACATCGGCAGCACCCGGGCCGCCGCGCCGACCCCGTGCGAGATCTGGGCCTGGGCGTCGGTCGGGCGGCCGCCGGAGGCGATGAACTCGCGGCGGTAGAGACAGGCGGCGAGGTCGCGGTCGCCGAGGCTGAACCAGTTGGGCGAGCCGACCTCGGTCATCCGCTCCAGCACACGGAAGGTGTCATCGCGGAGACCCCAGCCGCGCTCTTCGTCGATCTCGCCGCTCAGCCAGTAGGTGATCAGGTCGGGGTCGGGGGAGACGTGGACGCCGAGCGTCTCGATGTCGTCGCCGGTGTTGGCGATCACGGTCAGATCCGCGCCGATCTCCTCCTGCAGCCCGGCGGCGAGTTTGGCGCCGCCGGTGCCGCCCGCGAGCAGGGCGACGCGCATGGTGTGCTGACTTCGCAAGGGGGGTCAGTCTATGCTGCCGCCGATGAGACTCGATGGGAGGAAGGCGCTCGTCACCGGCGCCGCGAGCGGGATCGGCGCGGCGATCGCGGAGCGGCTCGCCGCCGAAGGCGCGGAGGTCTGGGTAGGCGACATCGACGTGCCCGGCGCGGAGAAGGTCGCGGGTGAGATCGCCGGCCATGCGATCGAGTTGGACGTCACCGACCTGGACTCGGCGCGGGCCGCGGTCGAGGCGGCGGGCGGCGTCGAGATCCTCGTCAACAACGCGGGGACCGACGAGTTCGGCTTCTTCCCGACGACCAGGCCGGAGCAGTGGCAGCGGGTGATCGACATCAACCTGAACGGGGTGCTGAACTGCACGGCCGCGGCGCTGCCGGGGATGCAGCAGGCGAGCTACGGGCGCATCGTCAGCATCTCCAGCGAGGCGGGCCGGGTCGGCTCCAAGGGCTCGGCCGTCTACTCGGCCGCGAAGGCGGGCGTGATCGGCTTCACCAAGGTGATCGCCCGCGAGAACGGCCGCTACGACATCACCGCCAATGCGATCGCGCCGGGACCGATCGAGACGCCGCTGCTGATGGGCGCCAAGGCGCTCGGCGAGGTGGGGGAGCGGCTGATCGACAACATGCGGTCCCAGACGCAGCTCGGCAGGCTCGGCCAGCCCTTCGAGGTGGCGGCCGCGGTCGCCTTCCTCGCCTCCGACGACGCCACCTTCGTCACCGGCGAGACGCTCGGCGTCAGCGGCGGCCTCGGCATGGTCTGAGGCGCACGCGATACGAACATATGTTCGTGTTCTTGCTAACCTCGCCCGATGGCGAGAGGTTCGGCAAGGGAGGATCGGGAGGTCCAGGCAAAGGTCCTCCGCGCCGTCCTCCTCGCCGGTGAGGTGGGCCTGACGGAGGAGCAGCTCGTCGAGGAGCGCTGCGAGGGCCTGGAGCTGGCGGAGATCGAGGCCGCGGTCGAGGCGCTCCTCGCCTCGGGTCTCCTCAGGCGCGAGGAAGCCCGCCTCCTGCCGAGCGGCGCCGCAACCCGCTTCAACCGCCTCCGCCCGCTCTGAGCGAGCTTTTCCTCGGCAGGCGGGGGAGAGCCGCGACGACTGTGCAGTTGAGCCGCCTATGACCGGCTCAACTGCACAGTCGTCAGCCCGCTCCCACAAAAGTGTCTGGTCTCTTGCGCGGAATCAGCACGGGGTTGTGACCCGCGACCAGTTGATGGTTTTCGGGCTGACCCGGCACGGCATCCAGCACCGAATCGCACGCGGTCGGTTGCACCCGGTCGGCCGCGGGATATACGCCGTCGGCAGGCCCGACCTCACCCAGCATGGCCGATGGATGGCCGCCGTCCTTGCCTGCGGTGGGCCCGGGATGGCGGCGCTCAGCCACTCGAGCGCGGCGGCGCTCTTCGAGATCGGCGTCGAGCAGGCGGCGGCGATCGAGGTGACCCGAATCTCGGCCGATCCCGTCCGCATCGCCGGCGTCAAGGTTCACCGTCGCCCGACGTTGCGCGAAGGCTGGTACGGCTTCTGCGAAGGCATCCCGGTCACCTCGCCCGTCCAGACCCTGATCGACCTCGCCACCCGCCACGGCCGACCGACCCTGGAGCGCTCGATCAACGAGGCCGACAAACTCGGCCTCGTCCGCACCGACGACCTGCGCACGGCACTCGACGACCATCCCGGCGAGCCGGGTGTCGCCCGCCTGCGCACGACCCTCGACCGGCGCACCTTCCGCTACACCCGCTCCGAGCTGGAGCGCGCCTTCCTCCCTCTCGCGACCGAAGCCGGCCTCCCGCTTCCGCGCACCTCGGTCTACGTCAACGGCCATGAAGTCGACTTCCACTTCCCCGACCTCGGCCTCGTGGTCGAGACCGACGGCCTCACCTACCACCGCACCCCGGCCCAACAGGTCAAGGACGTGGAACGCGACCAAGACCACTCCGCATCCGGGCTGACTCCCGTCCGCTTCACCCACGCCCAGATCAGATACGAGCCTCGACGGGTGGTGCGTATCCTCGCCGCGATCATCCCCTCATAACTGCCGTGTAGAGGGGATGATCGCGGCGAGGCCCTTAGGCTCACCTGGTGAGCGAACCGTCCCCACGCGGGCAGACCCAGACCGCCCTGGTCTCGATCGGGGCCGCCGTCTTCCTGGTCGTGTTGAAGCTCGGCACCGGGATCGCGAGCGGCAGCCTGGCGCTCGTCTCGGCCGGGATCGAGTCGAGCGGCGACGTGATCGCCGCGGTACTCACCCTGCTGGCGATCCGCCTGAGTCGCCAGCCGCCCGATCGCGAGCATCCGTACGGGCACCGGCGCGCCGAGAACCTGGCGGGGCTGGGGGAGGCGGCGATCCTCACCGGCGGTGGCGTCTTCGTCGTGATCGAGGCGATCGATCGCCTCTCCGGCGGCGACAACGGCTTCAATCCGAGCTGGTACGTCTTCGCGGTGATCGGCATCGCGCTCGCGGTCGACATCAGCCGCGTCGCCGTCAGCCTGCGCGGCGCCGAGGAGTACAGATCGGCCGCGCTGCGCTCGAACGCCTTCCACTTCGCCGGCGACATGGCGGGCTCGATCGCCGTCCTGATCGGTATCACCGCGGTCGCGCTCGGCTTCCAGGACGGCGATGCGATCGCCTCGCTGATCGTCGCCGCGATCATCTTCACCGCCGCCGCCCGCCTCATCTACGAGAACTCGCGGGTGCTGATGGACACCACGCCGGCCGAGGCCCAGGCCGAGGCCGAAGCGGCGATCCGGGCGCTCGGCGACGACATCGAACTGCGCCAGCTCCGGCTGCGCGAGTCAGGCGGCCACTACTTCGCCGACGCGACGATCGGCGCCGCGCCCGACCAGGCGCTGGTCGCCAGCCACCGGGTCGCCGACCGGGTCGAGGTGGCGGTCCGCCGCGCCCTGCCCGACTCCGACGTCGTCGTCCACGTCGAGCCGCTGCGCGAGGGCCTCGACCTGCGCGCCCGGGCGTTGGCGATCGCGCTCGCCGAGCCCCCCGTCCACGAAGCCCACGACATCGCGATCTACCGCGAGGGCGGTCGCTGCCGTGTCTCGATGCACCTGAAGCTCGACGCCGCGACGCCGCTGGCGGCCGCCCACGAGGTGGCCGAGCGGATCGAGGCGGCGCTGCGGCGCGAGGCCGAGGTCGACGACGTGCAGACCCACCTCGAGCCGCTCGAGGAGCCGCTCGGCGCTCATGCCGAGGAGGACCCCGCGACCGCGGCGCGGATCGCGGCCCTGGTCGAGGAGCGGACCGGGAAGCCGCCGCGCCGCCTCCGCCTGCTCTCCACGGAGCTCGGCCTGGTCGTCTTCGTCGACGTCGTCGCCAGCCCCGCGGCGACGCTCGAGGCGGCGCACGACATGGCGCGGCGGCTCGAGCGCGACATCCGCCGCGACCGGCCCGAGGGCTCGGTGCGGATCGTCGACGTCGTCGTCCACACCGAGCCCTGAGCCGGGCCGCCGCTCAGCTGTCGGCGGGCTCTTCGCCGTTCGGCATCAGCGCGTACCACTGGGCGCCGAAGCCGTCGATGTCGTTGCCGTTCGTTTCGCCGGGTTTCTGGTCCTCGACGAAGCCATACAGCGGGTGGCCGTTATAGGTGACCTGGGTGGTGCCGTCCTTGCGCATCGTCGTGCCGAGCAGGGACGCTTCCGCGCCACCCATCGCCGTCGGTTCCCCTTCGGTCAGGAGCGGCGGCCACGCTTCGGCGCAGGCGCCGTAGCAGGACGAGGTGGTGCCCTTGTCCTTGTGGAAGTCGTACATCGTCATCCCTTCGGCGTCGACGATGACCTTGCCGAGATCGGGCGTGTTCATCACCTTCACCACGGCCGCCCCGGTCGCACCGCCGGTCGCCGCTGCGGATTCTTCGGCGGATGCGCTTTCGCTCGTTTCCGATTCTTCGCCGCCGCCGTAGCGCCCGCCGCTGTAGCCGCCACCGCCGCTCGCGGTTTCGGTTTCGCCGCCGCTCGAGCCACTCGTGCTCGTGGAGCTGCTGCTACCGCCGCCTCCGCAGCCGGCGATCGCCAGCAGCGCGACCACCGCCAACGCTCCGACCGTCAGGTAGATCCTTCTCACCGTCGCCTCCTTGGATAGCTTCTTGCCATGCCCGATCTACGGCGAGGCGAGGGGGCGGGTTCAACACGAGTCGGGTGTTACGCCTCGGGTGGGGGACGGGGGATGACCCTGAACGAACCTCCCGGTTCGTGAGTGAAGGGTCGTCCCCCGTCCCCTGACCTACTGGGCCTGCAGGTTCAGGGTGAACGTGCCGAGCAGTTCGCCCGCGGCGAAGTCGCTGTTCGGCGGCCCCGCTTCGGGCTGGTTGAACACGGTGTTGAACGTCGACGCCGCGCCCGTCACGAGCTTCGCTTCGACGCCTTTCATCGTGATCTGCCGGGTCGTCGTGTTGGTCTGGATCGAGTTGCCGGGGATCACCAGTTCGACCAGCTGCGCCCGCGGGGCGAGCCCGGTGAAGGGCGGCACCGGCTGCGTTTCGAGTTCGGCCGTGCCGCTCTTCGTCGCCAGTTCGAGGACGACGTTCGAGATCCGCAACTGCGGCGAGAGCGTTTTCGTCTGCTTCAGGATCTGGATCCCGCCGATCGTGGCGACGGTGCCGCCGGTGCCGTTCAGCGCCAGCGTCCCGCCGGTCACCGGCAGCTGGAAGGTCTCGCTCTTCGGCTTCGTCGCCGGCGCGATCGCGGTGATGCCCTGCGGACGTTCGACGCCCTTCTGGCCGAACTTGGCGAAGGTCGAGGAGCTCCCGGCGAGCGTCGCGCTGCCGCCGCCGACCAGGGTCACGGTCGAGGGCACGGTGATGCCGAACGCGTTGCTCATCACCCGCTGGTTGATCCGCTTGGCGCCCTGCAGGTGAAGGTAGTTGCTGATCCGGTTGGCGGCCTTCTGCGTCAGGGTCAGCTGGTTGGCCTTGATCCGCGCACCGAAGCCTTCGCGGCCGGCCGTGATCGGGCTCAGCGTCCCGAACTGCATGTGGGCGCCGGCGACGGTCGCATAGAGCGCACCGCGCACGGTGTTCGTTTCCACGCCGGTGATCGGCACGGAGTGCGCCCCCTTGACCAGCTGGAAGCCGCCGGGGCTCTTGAAGTGGCCCTGGGCGTTGGTCGGGTCGAACATCCCTTCGCCGACCGGCATGCTGATCTTCGAGCCGCCGACCTGGCCGGTGCTGACGCCGGCCAGGCCGACGCCGAGGTTGGTCAGCTTCTTGAGGAAGCCCTGCTTCAGATGGAGGTCGGTCGTGCCGCCGGAGATCGGGTCCCGGGCCGCGGAGGCGGCGGGGACGAAGGCGAGGAGCGCGGCCAGCACGGCCGCGACGCCGGCGATCGTCCGGAGGGCGACCGGGCGGGTGCGCTTGGTCATGTCGTCCTTCCGTAGTTGCACGGGTCTGTCCGCTTCAACACGTCCCCTTCCCGATGTTCCGGTCGGCCAACCCCTTTGGCGGGATGCCTGCAGGCGTTTTCCCAGGCCAGGGTTCGCGCGCTCAGGAGGCTTCGAGCAACGCCTGGCGCAGCGTCGCCGCGCTCTGTGGCCCGCGGAAGACCTGGACGATGCGACCGTCCGGGCCGAGCACGAAGGAGGTCGGCAGGCCGACGGAGACGCCGTAGCTTTCGCCGACGGTCCCGGTCGGGTCGGAGAGGACCGGGAAGGTCCAGCCGTGCCTGCGGACGAAGGCGCGCGCCGGGCCGTCGGCGTCGTCCCAGTCGACCGCGACCACCGTCGCCCTGCCGCCGAGCTGGGCCGAGAGTTCACGCAAGGCCGGCGCCTCTTCCTCGCAGGGGTCGCACCAGCTGGCAAAGAAGTCGATCAGCGCCGGCCTGCCGTGCAGGTCGGCGAGGTCGACGGGGTTCCCGCGGAGCGCCTTGGTGGGGAGGGCGGGCGCGGCGCGTCCGGTCTGCTCGGAGCCGCCGCCGCTGGCGAGCTCGACGACCACGATCGCGGCGACCACCAGCCCGGCGACGACGGCCCAGCGCGCCCGCGGTGCCGCCCGCCAGGCGCGCCTCACAGCTGCGCCAGGGTCCGGGTGCCGATCGCGAGCTTGGCGGGCTTGAAGTTCGGCGGATAGAGGGCGCGGATCTGGCCCTGCGGGTCGATCGCGAAGATTTCGGCGTTGTGCTCGATTTCCTCGGGGTCGTTGGCGTTGTGCTCCGGCTTCACGCCCCAAGCTTTCCAGACCTTCTCCAGTTCGGCCTGGGAGCCGAGCAGCCAGTCGATCTCGCCGGTGGTGCGGTGGCGCTTGTTGAAGGTGGCGGCGCTGGCCGGGGTGTCGTGGGCGGGGTCGACGGAGACGGCGAGGAAGACGGGCCGCTGCGACTTCGGGATCTGCGCGTAGGCGGTGTGGACCTTGCCGGCGACGATCGGGCAGAGGTCGGTGCAGTGGGTGTAGAGGAAGGCGACGAGGACCGACCGGCCCTTCAGCTTCGCCAGGTCGACCTTCTTGCCGTACTGGTCGGTGAGTTCGATCGGCGGCGCGTCTTTGGCCGGGATCGCGTCGGCGCCGGCGATCGCGGGGACGCTCACCGCGGCATCGGTCGAGCTGCTGCTGCTCCCGCCGCAGCCGGCCACGAGCAGGCCGAGGCCGAGGGTGGCGGCGAGGAGCGGGAGGAGGCGCAGACGCGAGGGCACGACCCCGAAAACCTATGGGATCAAGCTAAGGCGAAGCTCAATTGCGAGCCGGTCGAGAGGTGGCCGATAGGTTGGCTCGATGGAGCACGCGCGCCGCGACGACCTCGAGCCCTACGTCACCCGCGACGGGTCGGCGATCCGCGAGTGGGCGGGACCGGGGTACGCCGCGGAGGCGAGCGCCCTGAGCCTGGCCGAGGCTACGGTGGCGCCGGGCGCGGCGACGATCGAACACCTCCACCGCCGCTCCGAGGAGCTCTACCTGGTCACCGCCGGACGGGGCGTGCTGCGGGTGGGTGAGGAGGAGCGGGCGGTGGCGGTGGGCGACTGCGTCGCGATCCCGCCGGGGACGCCGCATCGACTGCGCAACGACGGCGAGGTCGACCTGGTCGTCGTCTGCGCCTGCGCGCCGCCCTACTCCCATGAGGACACGGTCCTGCTCGAGGGCGGGTAGTGGCGCTCGCGGTGCGCGCGGCGCGGCCGGGCGACGAGGCGGCGGTCGCCGAGGTCCATGTCCGCTCCTGGCAGGAGGCCTATAAGGAGCTGATGCCGGCGGAGTTCCTGGCGGCGCTCGATCCGCGTGAGAGGGCTGCCCGGTACGAGTTTGGCGGTGGAGAGGAAGCGCCGACGACCTTGGTTGCAGTTGAGGTTGGCGAGGAGGGGTCCGGGGTGACCCCCTCTCTCACGAACAGCGTGGAGGTTCGTTCGGGGGTCACCCCGGACCCCGTCGAGCGAGCGCCGCTGGTCGGTTTCGTGACCTTCGGGTCGTCCCGGGACGAGGATGCGCGTGGGCTGGCCGAGATCTACGCGCTTTATGTGGATCCGGAGCGTTATGGCGGCGGGGTCGGTCGGCTGTTGATGGCTGAGGCGCGGGGACGGCTGGCGGAGCTGGGCTTCGAAGCGGCCGTCCTCTGGGTACTGCGAGGCAACGAGCGCGCCCGCAGCTTCTACCGACGCGAAGGCTGGTCCCCCGACGGCACCTCAAGAGTCGAGCAGCCCTACGGCATCGTCTCCACCGTGGACCGCTTCCGCCGCGACCTTCCCTAGATGGCTCATTCCACGACCGGGAGCTGGCGCCCGAAGGGGCGAGGGACGCGGCCGTCCCGGCCACGACCCTCGCAGGGTGTGGCCGTGGCCGGGACGGCCGAGGGTTCGGGGAGAGGGCGTGGGGATCGGCGTGCTCCAGGGAGAGAGGCGCGTGTTCCTCCAAGAAGGCCTGTGATCTGTGAGGAAGACCCAGGCAAGTCCACGGTTCCGTGCGTCTTCCTCATCAGACCCACCACGACCGTGCACTTGACCACACCCTGGTGTGGTCAAGTGCACGGTCGCCGCCGCCCCCTCCGAATCGGAGGGGAGACGCATGAGGATCTGTGACGTCCTCGGCGTCTTCCGTACCTCCGTGTGATCTTCCCTGAGAGACCCTCACGTCCCGGGCGTCTCGTGCGGCCACACCCTGCCGGGGTCGCCACGAGACGCCCGGGACGCACCTCGGACGGGCGCCCCGGCCCGTGGAATCAGCCATCCAGCCGAATCAGCTGATCGAGAGTGCCTCCGCCGCGCCGCCCTCGAGCGGAAGCCGGAGCACTGCCCGAAGGGCACCCGGGTGACCCCCGAACGAACCTCCCTGCTGTTCGTGAGAGAGGGGGTCACCCGGGTGCCCTCCCCGCCCAGATCATCCCTTTCGACTCACACCGCGTCGCGCCGGAAGCAGTCGGCCGAATGGTCGTTGACGATCCCCACCGCCTGCATCCACGCATAGACGATCGTCGGGCCGACGAACTTGAAGCCGCGCCGCTTCAGCTCCTTGGAGATCTGCTCGGAGAGCGGCGTCTTGGTGAGGACCGTGACGCCGTCGCCGCGCAGCGTCTCGCCGTCGGTGAAGGACCAGCAGAGCGCCGCGAAGTCCTCGCCCGCCTCGCGCATCTCGCAGAAGATCCGGGCGCCTGCGATCGTCGAGTCGATCTTCGCCCGCGAGCGGATGATCCCGGCATCGCCGAGCAGGCGCTCGACATCCTTCTCGCCGAAGGCCGCGACCGCGTCCGGATCGAAGCCGGCGAAGGCGGCGCGGAAGGCCTCGCGCTTGCGCAGCACCGTGATCCAGGCGAGCCCGGCCTGGAAGCCGTCCAGCATCAGCTTCTCCCAGAGGGCGCGCGGGTCGCGCTCCGGCACGCCCCACTCCTCGTCGTGGTAGGCCTGCATCAGCGGGTCCGAGCCCGCCCAGGCGCAGCGGGTCAGCTCTGCCATTGCTCGGCCCGGATCGCGAAGCGGGCGTGGTCGCGCCAGTGCCCGCCGATCTTCAGGTAGCGCTCGGAGAAGCCCTCGCGGACGAAGCCGCAGCGCTCGACCAGGGCGATCGAGGCCTGGTTGGTGGGCTGGATGTTGGCTTCCAGCCGGTGCAGGGCGAGGTCGGTGAAGACGCGCTCGAGCAGCAGGCACAGGGCGGCGGTCATGTAGCCGAGGCCGCTCCACTCGGCGACCCCGCCGTAGCCGAGGAAGGCGCTCTGCAGCGGCCCGCGGACGATCTGGCTGACGTTGAAGTAGCCGACGATCGCGCCGTCCTCGGGGCGGACGGCCAGGTTGGCGTCGAAGTCGGCGCGGCCGGCGCGGGTCAGCCAGGCGTCGAACTCGGGCGCGGTGACCGGCGGGGTCAGCCAGGGGCGGTGGAACTCGGCGCTCGCGGACATCGCGGCGATGAAGGCGTCGCGGTCGGCGGCGCGCGGTGCCCGCAGGGCGACGGCGGGCGTCTCGCGGAGTGGGGCGGGGCGGGTCGAGGTGGCGTCGGCGCGCGGCACGGGTCCATCCTAGGCAGGTGTCGATCTCACGTTTCGACCGCGGCGTCCGTTTGACTGGAGGAATGAGCGATCGAGTCGTCTGGGACATCTACGAGAGCCCGATCGGGCCGTTGACCCTGATCGCCGGCGAGGCGGGGCTGCGCGGCCTCTGGTTCCCGGGCAAGACGCCGACCCCGCCGGAGTCGGCGCGGACGCCGCTGCCCGCCGTCGCCGAGCAGCTCGAGGCCTACTTCCAGGGCGAGCTGCGCGCCTTCGAGATCGAGCTCGACATGCGCGGGCCGGCGCTCGACCGCGCGATCTGGCAGCGCCTGCTCGACATCCCCTACGGCGCGACCGAGAGCTACGGCGAGCTCGCCGCGCGCGTCGATCCGGACCTTTTCGGACCAGGGGTCGAGCCCTGGCAGCGGGCCCGCGTGGTCGGCGCGGCCAACGGCCGCAACCCGGTCGCGATCGTCGTCCCCTGTCACCGGGTGATCGGCGCCGACGGCTCGCTGACCGGCTATGGCGGCGGTCTGCACCGCAAGCAGGCGCTGCTCGAGCTGGAGGGCTCGGGCACGCCGAAGCCGCAATGGCGGACCCGCCAGACGACGTTGCTCTGACAGACGCCACCTCAGTCGTTACACTGCACCGCCATCAAGGACCGGTAAGCCGAATCCGGGGGCCGAAAAACCTCGGAGCGGGGGAACCGATTTTGGGGCGAACCCACCGGAGGACGGTGGGAGCGCAGGCTCCTTCAGCGCCAGCCCGACAGCTAACCCCGTAGGCCGACAAAGGAGATCGGTTTGCGGTTGTCCCATAAAGGGATCGGATCGAGGGTTCGTCTGGCTTTGGCGGTCGGGATCGCGGCGGCGATCGCCTTCCCGGCGGCGGCGTTCGGCGCGGGCGGTGGCCTGACCCCGGCCGGCATGACGACCGACAGCGGCGAACCGGCGACGGAATCGACCCCGACGCCCGGCTCGACCGAATGCACGACCACCCCGGAAGGGACCCGCAGCTGTCTGCCGGTCACTCCCGCCACGTACTTCGAAGGCGTCGCCGTGCCGCCGGAAAATGCGCCGCCCGCGGTGAAGGCGGCGATCGCCGCCGCCAACCGCATCCGCACCCGTCCCTACATCTGGGGCGGCGGCCACGCGCGCTGGTGGAGCCCCGGCTACGACTGCTCCGGTGCGGTCAGCTACGCCCTCCACGGCGCCGGGCTGATCACCATGCCGATGGACTCCGGCGAAATGATGAAGTGGGGCGCGCCGGGCAAGGGCCGCTGGATCACGATCTACGCCAACGCCGGGCACGCCTTCGCCGTGATCGACGGGCTGCGCTGGGACACGGTCGGCGACGAAAGTGGCACGGGGCCGCGCTGGCACCAGGAAATGGTGTCGACGGCGGGCTTCGTGGTGCGGCATCCTTACGGGTACTAGGGACGGCTTTGCGGGGAGGGAGCGGGGGTGACCCCCTCTCTCACGAACTGCAGGGAGGTTCGTTCGGGGGTCACCCCCGCTCCCTACGAGCCGAGCAGGCGGTTCGTTCCCGGCGAACGCTCGGCGTAGAGCTGGCCGGCACGGCTGGGAGAGCTGCGGGGGCGTGCCGGCTGTTCCTTATGGTCTTCTGGGGACCATTAGGAACAGCTGAGCGTCAGGGCCTGAGGTTCTCGATCCGGCAGCCGTACTCGCGGGCGAGGCGGGCGGCAATCAGGGAGCGGTGGCAGGCGGCGGCGTCGCGCTCGACGCAGAGGAGCGCGGGGGTCGAGCGGCCGACGAAGCGGACCAGCGGGTCGAGGTCGGCCGGGTCGAGGATCTCCTCGGTGTAGCGCTCGACGTAGGTGGGGGAGAGGACCGTGCGGGAGCGCTTGCCCTCGCCGCGCGCCGCGTCGGCCTCGTACTGGGCTTCGCGCATCGCGGTGGTCGGGGCGAGCTCCGCCAGGTGCTGGTAGCCGATCCCCGCCGCATCGAGCTCGGCTTCGAGCCGGCGTGCGTTCGCCCAGGCGTACTGCGCCCCGCGCACGCCACGCCGCCGGCGCACGTCGAGGACGAGGTCGACCGACGCCGCTCGCAGGGCGGTGAGGAAGGCCTCGAGGTCGGCGCCGTAGACGCCGATGGTGAGGATCGTCTTCAGGCTGCCGACGGTAGCGCGATGCCGGGGGTGCGCGCCACCGCCATCGCCGCCATCACGAAGCCGGCGGCGCGGGGGAAGCGGCGACCGGGGGGTGGCGGGCCCTGGTGGTGGTCGGCGAGGTCGAGCAGGCGGAGGATCGCCGCGCAGCTCTCCGCCTCGGGCCCGTCGACATCGCATGCAAGCCGGGCGAGGGCGATCGACTCGCTCGGGTCGCCTTCGGCCATCGCCCGGCCGATCGCCGTGGTCAGATGGGAGACGACGCGCTCCATCCCGGGGTCCTGGGGCCCCGGCGGGCCGGGGGGCGGGCCGAGGTCGAGCGGCTCCTCGCCGGCCAGGATGCGCTCGATCTGGCCGCCCGCGATCGTCCGGATCTGATCGCCGCCGAGCCCGACCAGGAGCGCGTAGCGGAGCTGGAAGGCGGCGGCCTGGAGCGGCTGGCCGTAGGGGTTGTCGCTGGCCCAGAGGATCTGGCCGGGCGGCACCAGGCTGAAGAGGGCGACGAAGTCGGCCGGGTTCCACCACGAGCTGTCGATGAAGAGGTTGGGGTTCTCCGGCATCAGCCGCCACAGCCAGGCGAGGTCGGAGACGGCGGCGTGGGCGAGGATGAAGCGGGCGCCGGGGTAGCGCCGGGCGAGCTCCAGGGTGTCGCGGCCGAGCGCCGGGATGCCGCGCCCCGCGTGGATCAGGATCGGCACGCCGCGCTCCTCGGCGAGGCGGGTGAGATCCTCGACCGCCGCCTCCGACATCGCGAACTGCTCGGCGCGTGGGTGGAGCTTGATGCCGTGGGCGCCGAGGTCGAGGCAGCGCTCCGCCTCGGCCAGCGCCCCGTCGTGCGGGTTGACGCGGCAGAAGTGGACGATGCGCCCGTCCGCGCCCGCCTCGATCGCCCGCGCCTCGTCGTTGGCGGGCGGATAGCCGTCGGGCTCGTGCATCGGGAAGGTGATCGCGCGGGCGCCCGCGTACTCCATCGTCGCGATCAGCTGCTCGGGCTCCTGGCGGAATTCGTCCGGGTCGTGGCGGCCGAAGTGGGTGTGGGTGTCGAACAGCGAGAGCGGCCCGGTCTCGGCTTCCAGCGCCGCCAGCCAGCGGCGCGCCTCTTCCTCGATCGGTTCCACCTCGAACTCCTCCACGATCGTCGCCCCGTCCCCGTCAACCACGTCCCACCGCCTTTCCGATCCGTTTCACCGCCTCCTCGACCAGGGCCGGGGAGGTGCCGATGTTGAGCCGCGCGAAGCCTTTGCCCTGCGGGCCGAAGGCCGGGCCGGGGTTGAGGGCGACCCGGCCGCGCTCGAGCAGCGCCTCGCAGGGGTCGTCGCCGAGCTCGAGCGCGCGCAGGTCGAGCCAGGTCAGGTAGCCCGCCCGCGGCGGTGTGTAGGCGACCTCGGGCAGGGTCGCCGCCAGCAGCTCGGCGAGCAGGGCGCGGTTGTTGTCGACGACCGCGATCACGTCGTCGAGCCAGCCGGCGCCGTCGCGGTAGGCGGCGGTGGTGGCGAGCGAGCCGAAGTGGCCGGCGTGGGCGGCGGCGAAGGGGAGCTTCTCGACGACCGCGGCGGCGCGCCCGGAGGCGGTCACGGTCTGCGCGCAGGTGAGCCCGGCGAGGTTGAACGCCTTCGAGGCGGAGACGAAGGCGATGCCGTGCTCGCGCGCCTCCTCGGAGACGGTGAGGAAGGGGACGTGGTGGGCGCCGGGCAGGGTCAGAGGCCAGTGGATCTCGTCGCTCAGCACCCAGGCGCCGTGCGTGGCCGCCGCGGCGGCCAGCGCCCCCAGCTGGCCCTCGGTCGGCAGCGTGCCGGTGGGGTTGTGGGGGCTGCAGAGGATGATCGCGACGGCGCCGCGGCGGAACTCGGCATCGATCCCGTCGACGTCGATCTCGCCGTCGACCAGCGGCACTTCGACCAGCTCGCAGCCGAGCTCCTCGATGATCATGAAGAAGGGGTGGTAGACGGGCGTGTTGATCACGATCCGGTCGCCTGGCCTGACGATCAGCCGCAGCACCGAGGTGATCCCGTTGACGACATCGGGGATCGACGTCACCCGCTCCGGGTCGACCTCCCAGCCGAGCCGCGCCCGGGCGAAGTCGACGAACGCCTCCGCCATGCCGAGCTTCGGCGGGTAGCCGTAGCCGGTGTCGTCGAGCTCGACCGCCTCGGCCAGCGCGATCTTCACGGCGCTGGCCAACGGGAAGTCCATCTCGGCGACCCAGGCGGGGAGGACGTCCTCGTCGTAGTAGCGCCACTTGGCGCTGCGGCGGAGGCGCAACTGCTCGAGCGAGAGCTCGGTCAGTTCCGGGTTCAGGTCGGTCGCCGACACCATGGGCGCCAACTCTTTCAGGTCGGCGCCGGCTACCGGACCGGCGCCAGCATGTTGTGCGAGATGACCTCGAAGCCCTCGCGCTCGTAGAGGCGGACGGCGCCGAGGTTGGCGGCGACCGCGGTGACGCTCCAGTGGCCGATGCCCTCCGCCCGCAGGCGCGATCGACAGTGCTCGATCAGCAGCGTGCCCACCCCCTCGCCGCGCGCCGCGGCGGTCACCGAGAGCGACTCGAGGTCGCCGATCCGCTCGCCGAGGTCGAAGGTGGAGTACGCCGGGCCGACGCGCAGGAAGGCGTAGCCGAGCGGCACCTGCTCGGCGCCCTCGCCGGGGACGAGGAACATCGTCCCCTCGCCGCGCTCGAGCCAGCCGACGTACTGGGCGCGGCGGATCGCCCAGGCCCTGTCGAGGTCACGGCCGGGCCAGCGCCCGTCGGTCACCGCCTGATGGTGGGCGACCATCTCCTTCCAGAGCCCCTCGACGAGGTCGACGTCGTCGACCCTGAGCTCGACGATCCGTCGCTCCTCGGCCATCTCCCGATCCTAGGGGGTGGGGATAACCCCACCTTCCGGACGCCGGGACGCCCCCGGGCGGTTCGCCTGCGCGCCGATCGACTCTCGAAACCGGACGGAGGACACGATGCGAAGCAGCGGCAGGTCGGGACTGGCGGGCAGGGCGGGGCGCTGGAGCGCCGCGCACCGCAAGACGGCGATCTGAGGCTGGATCAGCTTCCCCCGCGCCACCGAGGCCGGCTAGCTGTTCCTTATGCGCCTTATAGGCGCATAAGGAACAGCGGAGCGCTCTAGGCCGGGTCGGTCAGCGCCAGCCGGTGGGCGACGGCGGCGGCCTCGGTGCGGCTGCGGACGCCGAGCTTGGCGAGGATGCGGGAGACGTGGACCGAGGCGGTCTTCTCGGCCATGAAGAGCTCGGCGGCGATCTCGCGGTTGGTGCGACCCGCGGCGAGCGCCGCCAGCACCTGGCGCTCGCGTGGGGTGAGGCCGAAGGGGTCTGCGGACGCCTGGGCCGCGCGCCCGTCGCCGGCCGCGCCGTCGCCCGCATCGCCACCGACCCCCGCGCCGGCGGGCAGTCGCGCCCGCGCGACGAACCCCGCGACCTCGGCCGCCAGCCACTCGGCCCCGAGCTCCTCGGCGCTCGCCAGCGCCCGGGCCGCCGCGGCCGCCGCCGCCTCGCGCTCGCCCGCCGCGGCGTGCGCTTCGGCCTCGCGCCGGCGCGCCCGCGCCGCCGGGTAGGGACGCCCGAGCGCCTCCCAGGCCGCCGCGGCCGCCGCCGCCCGCTGCGCCGCGTCCCCGTCGCGCCGTGCCCGCGCCAGGTCGGCCTCCGCCTCGCGTCCGTAGGCGGACTCCAGGCGTCGGCCGATCTCTTCGGCCGCGGCCGCGGTCCGCGCCGCCATCACCTCGCAGCGCAGGATCGACGCCTCCAACTCGGCCGTGTCGCCGAGGTCGCGCGCCCGCTCCGCCGCCTCCGCCTCGGCCGCCGTCGCAGACGCCGAGATCTGCGACATCCGCGCCGCGTCGTCGCTGCAGAACTTGAGCAGGTCGATCGCCTTCGCCGCCGCTTCGCGCGCCGCCGCGATGTCGCCGTCGCGCAGCTCCAGCTCGACCGCGAGCGCCCCGGCCGGGGCGATGTATTGGGGCTCGACCGACTCCTCGACCACGAACGAGCGGGTGTGATCGAGGATCCGCCGCGCCGCCGCGGCATCGCCGCGGCCGAGCAGCAGCGTCGCCCGGCGCAGCAGCAGGTTGAGCAGGGTCGCGCCGCTCTGGGCGGCGTTGCGCGGCGGCAGCAGCGCCTCCGCCTCCTGCCAGCGCCCGAGGTCGAAGAGGATTTCCGAGCGCGTGCAGGCGATCCAGAGGGCCGAGCGATCGCCCGGCGTCACCTCGCGCTCTCCCTGGGCGGCGATCGCCTCCGCCTCCTCGCTGCGCCCGGCGAAGTGCAGAGCGTCGGCGTAGTTGACGAAGGCCGTCGCCAGCTGGTCGTTGGACCCAGAGCGGCGGGCCAGTTCCAGCGACTCGCCCATCACCCTGTCGCCGCGCTCTTCTTCGCCGAGGAAGAAGAGACAGAGGCCGAGCCGGTTGAGGATCAGCGCCTCGGTGTCCTCGACGCCCGCCGCCTCGGCGGCGCGCAGCGCCTCGTCGGCGGCATCGCGGCTTTCGGCGAAACGTCCCTGGAGGAGGAGGAAGCGCGCTTTCGCTTCGAGGATCTTGGCCCGCTCCGGCGTCGATTCGGACTCGGGCAGGAGGGCCAGCGCCCGCTCGAGGTTCTCGCGCGCCTTCTCGGCCTGTCCCATCGCCCACCGGACGGACGCGATCTCGGCCAGCAGGCCGGCGAAGAAGTGAGGCTCCGCGGTCGGATCGACCTCGCCCAGGGCCTGGTCGTAGAGGGTGATCGCGTGGGCCTCGTCGGCGTTCAGGCCGTGTGCGCGGGCCGCCCGGGCGAGCAACGGGACGTGTTCGAGCCCCGCCGACCTGGCCGGTTCCTCGACCCGCGGCCAGAGCGCGAGCGCGCGGTCGAAGAGCGCCGCCGCGGCGCCAGGCGTGCCGCCCCGTTCGATCGCCCGCGCCGCGGCGACCGCGGTGCGCAGCGCCTCCGGCTGGTCGCCGGCCGCGTTGAAGTGGTGGGCGACGGCGGAGGCGCGGATCGCCAGGTGGTCGTCCTCGCCGAGCGTCGCCTCCAGCACCCGGGCCAGCCGCAGGTGGAGCTCGGCCCGTTCGCCGGGCAGCAGGTCGTCGTAGATCACCTCGCGCAGCAGCGCGTGGCGGAAGCCATAGCGGTCGTCCCGCCCGACCGCGATCACCTGCGCCTCGACCGCGTCGCGCAGGCCCGCCGCCAGCTCGTCCTCGCCGAGGTCGCAGATCGAGACGAGGTGGTCATGCTTCAGCCGCCCGGCGACGGCGAGGATGCGGAGCACCCCGCGGGCGGTCTCCGGCAGCCGTTCGATCCGCAGCAGCAGCGCGTCGCGCAGGGTCGAGGGCAGGCGACCGCGCCCGTCGGCCCCCGCGGCGAGCAGCTCCTCGGTGAAGAGCGGGTTGCCTTCGCCGCGCTCGAAGAAGCGCTCGACCGCCTCCGGTTCGGGGTCGGCGCCGAGGATGTCGGCGAGCTGGGTGGCGACCTCGGGGCGGCCGAAGGGCTCCAGCTCGAGCCGTCGCACCCGCCGGTCGCGACCGAGCTCGGCGAGCAGTGGCCGCATCGGGTGGCGGCGGTGCAGCTGGTCGGAGCGGTAGGCGATCACGGTCAGCAGGCGGCACTCGTCCGGCAGCCCGGCGGCGAGGAAGGCGAGGAAGGCCCGGGTCGCGTGGTCGGCCCAATGGGCGTCGTCGAGCCAGAGCACCATCGGCGTTTCCTCGGCCATCGCCTCGAGCAGGCTGAGGAGCGCCTCGAAGGGTCGATGGCGGTCCTCGTCGGCGCGGGCCGCGGCCTCCGGGTCGAGCTCCGGGACCAGCTGCGCCAGCCCCTCGCGGGTGGCGGGGGAGAGGCCGTCGAGGACCGGGTCGCGCTCACGCAGCAGACCGCGCAGCGCAGCGACCAGCGGCGCGTAGGGGAGCTCGTCGCGACCGAGCTCGACGCACTCGCCGCCGATCGCACAGCCGCCGCGCTCGCGGGCGCCCTCGAGGAAGGTGTGGAGGAGCCGGGACTTGCCGACCCCCGACTCGCCCGCCAGAAACGCCAACGAGGCCGCCCCGGCGGCGACCTCGTCGTAGGCCGCGGACAGCTCGGCGAGCTCCCCGGCCCGCCCGATCAGTCGGCTGGCACTGACCCGGGTCGCCACCCGGCGATTATCGCCGTCGCAGCAACCCGAGGAGGTGGCGCTCGCCGCTGGCGGTCCGGGAGCGGTCGTTGCCCGCCCGACGGCGCCGCGACTCGCGGGCCTCTTCCCGGAGGGCTTCCTGGGTGACGATCGCCTTCGAGAGCATCAGTGGGTTGGAGTTCATCGTCGTGCCTTTCGCTCGGTGACGAATCCCAAGCTACGGCTGAGAAATCCCCCGCACATCGGGCGAATTCCTACGCTTTCCGCCCCCGACCCCTTACTCCCGCGCGGCGACCCCTTACTGCCCCACGGGGCTCGTTCACTAAGTTGCGGGATCTATGCCTGATTCGGTGGTCAATCTCTATTCGGACACCCAGACCCGGCCGGGCGCGGCGATGCGGGAGGCGATGGCGAGCGCCGCGGTCGGCGACGAACAGCGCGGCCACGATCCCGAAGTGCTCGCTCTCCAGGACGAAGTCGCCGAGCTGCTCGGCAAGGAGGCGGCGCTCTTCGTCCCCTCCGGCTCGATGTGCAACCAGATCGCGATCCGACTCCATGTCCGCCCGCTCGGCGACGAGATGTATGCGCACCGACTGGCCCACGTGATCAACGCCGAGGCGGCCGGGGCGGCGGCGATCAGCGGCGCGCTGACGATGTCGCTCGAGGGCGAGGGCGGGATGTTCGACGGCGCCGCGCTGCGCGCCCGGATGCGCGATCCGCTCGACAGCCACGAACCGCGGTCGCGCCTGGTCACGGTCGAGCAGCCGACCAACCTCGGCGGCGGCCGCGTCTGGCCGCGGGCGAAGATCGAGGAGGTGCTCGGGGTCGCCTCCGAGTTCGGCCTGCGCACCCACATGGACGGCGCTCGCCTGCCGAACGCGGTCGTCGCCTCCGGCGAGAGCGCGGCCACCCTCGCCGCGGGCTTCGAAACCGCCTGGGTCGACTTCTCCAAGGGCCTCGGCGCCCCGGTCGGCGCCTGCCTCGCAGGCTCCGCCGAGCTGATCGAGGAAGCGCGGCGCTACAAGCAGATGCTCGGCGGCTCGATGCGGCAGGGCGGGGTGGTCGCGGCCGCTGCCCGCCACGGCCTGAAGCACAACTTCGAGCGCCTCGCCGAGGACCACGCCAACGCCAGGTTCCTCGCCGAGGGGCTCGCCCAGATCGAGGGCGTCGAGATCGACCCTGACGCGGTCGAGACCAACATCGTCATCTTCGACGTCGCCGACGCCGCGGGCCTGCACGCGAAGCTCGAGGCCGCCGGCGTCGAAATGAGCCTGCTCGAAGGCCGTGTCCGCGCCGTCACCCACCTCGACGTCGACCGCGCCGGCGTCGAAAGGGCTCTCACCGCGGTCGAGGACGCAATCTCGTAACAGGGGGTCCCTGTCCTTGGTCACCCTCTGGGTGACAAAGGACAGGGACCCTCGCGCGCGATCTCGAGCCCGATGAGGAGAGATCCCCGAGCCGACCCGCGAGTCGAGCCGACGCCCCTTATCTCGTAAGGTCCGTGGCGATGGCCGACGCTCCCAAGCTCGACCTGCCGGAGGCGATCACGGCGCTCCTCTTCGATCTCGACGGGGTGTTGACGGAGACCGCCGTCGTCCACGACAAGGCCTGGAAGCAGATGTTCGACGCCTTTCTCGAGACGCGGGCCAAGGCGAGCGGCGAGCCCTTCGTCCCTTTCGACGCCGACGCCGACTACAACCAGTACGTCGACGGCAAGCCGCGCTACGACGGCGTCCGCTCCTTCCTCGAATCGCGTGGGATCGGGCTCCCCGAGGGCTCGCCCGACGACCCGCCCACGGCGGAAACCGTCTGCGGGCTCGGCAACCGCAAGAACGCGCTCGTCCTCGAGCTGATCGACAAGGACGGGGTCGAGCCCTATCCCGGCTCGGTCGCCTTCGTCGAAGCCGCCCGCGCCGCCGGCCTGCGCCGCGCCGTCGTCTCCTCCAGCGCCAACTGCCAGGAGGTGCTGGAAGCGGCCGGGATCGCCGACCTCTTCGAGGAGCGGATCGACGGCAGGGTCGCCGACGCGCAGCACCTGAAGGGCAAGCCCGCCCCCGACACCTACCTGGCGGGCGCCGCGGCGCTCGGCGTCGAGCCCGCCGCCGCCTGCGTCTTCGAGGACGCGCTCTCCGGGGTCGAGGCGGGCCGCGCCGGCCACTTCGGCCACGTCGTCGGCGTCGACCGCGTCCACCACGCCGCGGCGCTCCGCGAACACGGCGCCGACGTCGTCGTCGCCGACCTCGCCGAGCTGATCGAGGACGGGCGATGATCAGCCACCCGGCCTACACGGTCGAGCCGTGGGGGGTCTGCGAAACCGATCTCGACCTCGATCGCCTCGCCCAGGCGGAGTCGGTCTTCTCCCTCTCCAACGGTCACATCGGTATCCGCGGGACGCTCGACGAGGGTGAGCCCTACGCCCTCCCCGGCACCTACCTGAACGCGCTCTGGGAGGCACGGCCGCTGCCCTACGCCGAGGCCGGCTACGGCTATCCGGAGGCGGGGGAGACGGTGGTCAACATGACCAACGGCAAGGTCATCCGCCTGCTCGTCGACGACTCCCCCTTCGACATCCGCTACGGCCGGCTGCTCGAGCACTCGCGCCGGCTCGACTTCCGCAGCGGCATCCTGCGCCGCGAGGCGCTCTGGAGCTCGCCGACCGGCAAGACGGTGCGGGTCACCTCGGAACGGCTCGTCTCCTTCTCGCAGCGCGCGATCATGGCCGTCCGCTACACGGTCGAGCCGACCGTCGCCCCGACCCGCGTCGTCCTGCAGTCGGAGCTGATCGCCAACGAGCCGCGCCCGGCGGCCTCGCAGGACCCGCGCGCCGCGGCGGCGATGGAAGCGCCGCTCGAATCGGAGGAGCACATGGCCGACGATGCCCGCGCCGTGCTCGTCCACGTCACCAGGCAGTCGAGGCTGCGCGCGGCGACGGCGATGAGCCACCTGGTCGACGGCCCCGATGACTGCTCGGAGCCGCTCGCCGAGTCCTGGCCCGACCTCGGCCGGCTGACGGTCACCGCGACGCCCGCCCCCGGCGAACCATTGACGATCACCAAGTTCGTCGCCTACGGCTGGTCGGGGCGGCGCTCGGTGCCCGCCCTGCGCGACCAGGTCAGCGCCGCGCTCGCCGAGGTCACCCACACCGGTTGGGACCGACTGGTGGCCGAACAGCGCGAATACCTGGACGACTTCTGGGACCGGGCCGACGTCGAGCTCGGCGGCGACGCAGAGCTGCAGCAGGCGGTCCGCTTCGGCCTCTTCCACGCCCTGCAGGCGAGCGCCCGCGGCGAGGGCCGGGCGATCCCGGCGAAGGGGTTGACCGGCCCCGGCTACGACGGCCACACCTTCTGGGACACCGAGGCCTACGTGCTGCCGCTGCTCTCCTACGCCGTGCCGGAGGCGGCGGCCGAGGCGCTCCGCTGGCGGTTGGAGACGCTGGAGAAGGCGCGCGAACGGGCCGAGGTGCTCTGCCTCGAGGGCGCCGCCTTCCCCTGGCGGACGATCAGCGGCGCCGAGTGCGGCGCCTACTGGCCCGCGGGCACCGCCGCCTTCCACATCAACGGCGACATCGCCTTCGCCGTCTGCCGCTACTGCGACATCAACGCCGACCCCGACTTCGAGCGCGAGGTCGGCCTGCCGCTGCTGGTCGAAACGGCGCGGCTATGGCGCAGCCTCGGCCACCACGACGCCCACGGCGCCTTCCGCATCGACGGGGTGACCGGCCCCGACGAGTACTCGGCGATCGCCGACAACAACGTCTACACCAACCTGGTCGCGCAGAAGAACCTACATGCCGCCGCCGACTTCGCCGAGCGCCACGCCGAGGCGGCCGAGGAGCTTCGTGTCGATCACGAGGAGATCGCCTCCTGGCGCGACGCGGCGAAGGCGATGACGATCCCCTACGACGAGGAGCTGGAAGTCCACCCGCAGGCGGAGAACTTCACCAAGCACGCCCGCTGGGACTTCGACCGGGTCGGCGCCGACAACTACCCGCTGCTGCTCCACTATCCCTACTTCGACCTCTACCGCAAGCAGGTGGTGAAGCAAGCCGACCTGGTGATGGCGATGCTGATCCACAGCGAGGCCTTCACGGCCGAGGAGAAGGCGCGCAACTTCGCCTACTACGAGCCGCTGACCGTGCGCGACTCCTCGCTCTCGGCCTGCGTGCAGGCGGTGATCGCGGCCGAGACCGGGCATCTCGAGCTGGCCTACGACTACCTCGGCGAGGCGGCCCTGATGGACCTCGACGACCTCGAGCACAACAGCAGCGACGGCCTCCACATCGCCTCGCTGGCGGGCAGCTGGATCGCGACCGTGCTCGGCTTCGGTGGCCTCCGCGACCAGGACGGGGTCCTGCGCTTCGCGCCGCGCCTGCCGGAACGGCTCGACCGGATCTCCTTCCGGCTCAATTTCCGCGGCAGCCGGATCAAGGTCGACATCACCGACGCGGGGACGGCCTACTCACTGCTCTGTGGCGATCCGGTCCGCTTCCGCCACTTCGAGGAGGAGGTCGAGCTCGGCCCCGACGGGCTCAGCTTCGACTCCGCGCCGCCGGCCGAGCCGCCGCCGGAGCCGGTCTCCCAGCCACCCGGCCGCGCCCCGCAGAAACGCAAACCGTCGCGTTAGCCGCTAGATGTGCGCCGACGCGACGGCGACCAGCACCGCGAAGCCGGTGAAGAGGAAGGCCATGACCCGGAGCAGATTCATTGTCCAAAAAACCTAGCGTCGGCATCGGTCGACAAATTCCTGCAATTTGGGATGACCTGGGGGCCGGGCTCGGGAGGATTTGACATGTGACCATTCGGTCACCTATCCTCGATCGGGTGATGGACGACGTGTTCAAGGCCCTGGCGGATCCGACCCGCCGCCGCCTGCTCGACGAGCTGTTCGAGCGGGACGGCCAGACCCTGAGCGCGCTCGAGCAGCGGTTGCCGATGTCCCGGTTCGGGGTCGCCAAGCACCTCAAGGTGCTGGAGGGCGCGGGCCTGGTGACGACGCGGCGGCGCGGTCGCGAGAAGCTCCACTTCTTGAACGCCGTGCCGATCCGCGAGGTCCACGACCGCTGGGTCAGCAAGTACGCGGAGCCCTGGGCCGCAGCGCTCACCGGGCTCAGACGAGACCTCGAGGAGGAGAATCGACGATGAACGACGAGCAGCCCTACACCGTGATCGACGGGCGCGGCGCGATGACCGTGTTCGAGATCTACATCAAGACCAGCCCGGAGCGCCTCTGGGCGGCGATCACCGACGGCGAGTTGCGCCGCCGCTACAGCTTCGGCGTCGGCACCGAGTCCGACTGGACCCAGGGGTCGACCTACCGCTCCGGTGTCCCCGGGGTGGTCGACATCGCGAGCGGGGAGAACGTCGAGGTCGACCCGCCGCGCCGCCTCGTCCAGACCTTCGACGCCCTCTGGAGCGATGCCGTGCGCGCCGAAGGCACCTCGCACGTCACCTACGAGATCGAGCCGGTGGGCGACGATTCCTGTCGGCTGCGGGTCATCCACGACCAGCTCGGCGCCGAGGCCAACTCGGAACTCTGGGGTGGCTGGCCGATGATCCTCTCCGGCCTCAAGACCCTGCTGGAGACGGGGGAGAACCTGACCACCCCCGCCTCCCTGATGTACGAACAGAGTGCCCGCGGCTAGCGCTGGACCGGCTCGCCGTAGACGATCAGGCCGTGCAGGACGATCAGGCACAGGGCGAAGATGCCCAGCGACCAGAACGGGTAGCTGCCGCCGATCGAAAGCAGCGACTCGACGGCGCCGATCGAGGCGCCGATGATGCCGATGATGCGGCCGTAGGTGCCGCCGCTGAACAGCGAGTAGCCGCCGGTCAGCTGGACGATGCCGATGATCAGGGTCACCCAGCCCCAGAACCCGAGGCCGAAGACCACGTACTGGGTATGGCTGAAGAAGTCGCCGTTGCTGATCGCGGCGATCCCGTAGATCACGTTCAGCACACCGGCGATGATCAACAGGATGGCGGCGAACATCGCGCGCGCTTCGCCTCTGACTTCCACGTCTCTCTCCTTTGTCTGCGGTTGGGACGGGACTGCGGAAACCGCTTACCGATGCGAGTTCTTCGGCGTCCGGCCTGCCGCCCCTGCTTGTCCGGCAGACTGATCTGGGATGGATGAGAACGACCACGCCTGCTGTGCCCCCGGCCGCCACCCGAACGGGGAGGAGGCGCCCGCCCCGGAGAGCGCCAACGACGGCGCCACCGACGCGATGGTCAGGCTCGGCGGCAGCTTCCTGATGGGGACCGAAGACGCCGACGGCTTCCCCCAGGACCGCGAGGGCCCGATCCGCAAGGTCGACCTGCCGCCCTTCTGGATCGACCCGGTGGCGGTCACCGTCGGCCGCTTCGCCGAGTTCGTCGACGCCACCGGCCACCGCACCGAGGCCGAGGAGGTCGGCTGGTCCTTCGTCTTCGGTGCCTTCCTCCCGGCCGACTTCGAACCGACCCGGGCGATCGCCGCCGCGCCCTGGTGGCGCCAGGTCTTCGGTGCCGACTGGCGCCATCCCGAGGGGCCGCACTCCGACGTCGAGGGCCGCCTCGACCACCCCGTCGTCCACGTCTCCTGGAACGACGCGAAGGCCTTCTGCGCCTGGTCGGGCACCCGCCTCCCGCACGAGGCCGAGTGGGAGATGGCCGCCCGCGGTGGCCTCGAGCAGGCCCGCTTTCCCTGGGGCGACGAGCTCGAACCGGGCGGCGAGCACCGGATGAACGTCTGGCAGGGAACCTTCCCCTCCCACAACACCGGCGCCGACGGCTGGCTCGGCACCTGCCCGGTCGACGCCTACGAGCCCAACGGCCACGGGCTGATGAACACCTCGGGCAACGTCTGGGAATGGTGCGCGGAGCGCTTCGACCGCCACTCACGCGCGATCCGCGGTGGCTCCTACCTCTGCCACGCCTCCTACTGCAACCGCTACCGGGTCGCCGCCCGCAGCTTCAACACCCCGGACAGCTCGACCGGCAACATGGGCTTCCGCGTCGCCCGGGACATCTAGAGGTAGACGTCGATTCCGCGGGGCCGGGGGCGGCCGTCCGAGGTGCGTCCCGGGCGTCTCGTGGCGACCCCGGCAGGGTGTG